>JAAUYH010031315.1_pt1 | contig 18045 bp, 15 predicted proteins | sample 7278061 | NCBI WGS metagenome assembly JAAUYH01 (sample SAMN14350203, study PRJNA611818) | marine sediment metagenome | isolation source: surface marine sediment (0.6m) | place: French Polynesia: Moorea | collected 2018-08 | reverse complement strand
TGTTTATTTATTGTTTCAATTACTTCCCTTAAAGTAGGAATTTGCTCTCCTTTACCAGCATCAAGCGATCGCAAATACTGAAAACTCTTTTCTGTAAGATAGCCAGTACCGTTAGTAGTCCGCGATAAATTGCGATCATGAATAACTACTAAATTATCTTCGACATTGTAAACATCAATCTCTACGGCATCAACACCCAAAGACAAGGCTTTTCTGACTGATAATAAAGTATTCTCAGGCTCATGCCCCATTGCTCCACGATGTCCAATACAAAGCATATAGTTAACTTGATATTAATCAAATTCAATAAAGGTTTTCCCAAGCTTAAATTTATTCTTGATCCCATTCATCTCAAACAACATATTTATCAAATTTTACTTTTTTAGTTCTCATTTTTTAAGCGATCTCCTTTGAGCATTATCAACTGTTTTTGAGTACAGCCCAAATAGAACGCATAAATTAATTCTTTTAATCGTATTAAACATTTTGAATTATTTCTTATTGGGATTATGTCACAAAAGCACGTCCAAGCCCCTCAAGACGACGAAGGCGCAGCTGCGGGGAAATATCTAACATCTTTTCAGCGCGAACTACTGCAAAAAAGTTTGCAACAAGACCTATCAGATAAACAACGTCAACGCATACAGATAATGCTCCTGGCTGATGAGGGACAAACCCAGGTTCAAATCTGTCAAAAACTAGGATGCTGTCAGGCTACAGCTAGACATTGGATTACTATTGCACGTACCAAACAGGCACATCACTGGAAGTCTAATGCTATTGGTCGTCCTCCACTAGTACGCGAGAAGTATCTACAGCGTTTAAAACAGCTAGTAACTAAAAGTCCTCAAGAGGTCAATGTCCCGAATAAAGACTATCAATATCCTTTTAGACGTTGGACTGCTCAAAAACTTACCCAGCATCTCCATGCAGAATTGGGTATAAAGGTAACTCCTCAACACCTAAATCGATTATTAAAAGATATGGGGTTGTCCACTCGACCAAAATCTACTCCAGAAACAGAAAGTAATTGCTCTCGAAAAGGTATTCAAATCGGCAATTTAGATACTGTTTCTATTTTTGACACTTCAGAAATATGGAACTTTAATCCCCTCACCAGTAACTGAAATCATGGTTCAAAATATATCTAAAATTTCTCGACAACAGATTAGTGATGTTTTGGGACATACTTTTTCTGAATCAGAATTTTCTAACTGTCTCCCACAAATAAAGACGATTAAACCAAAAGTCGGTTTATTTTGGCAGACTACGGAAGCTGAAGCAGGAGTTTATCTTGTTGTTACGGGAAAAGTAAGGCTGATTGATCATGCTGGCAATTTAGTTACTAACCTCAAAGCTGGAGAATCCTTTGGTGAATCTACTTTTTTCCCTGATGCAGACTTTAAACCATACTCTGCCAGGGCTGCTCGCAATTTAGAACTATGTTATCTGCCTCCAGAATTGTTACTGCCATTAGTTCAACGACATCCCCAGATTCAAGAACATCTATATCAGCAGGCTCAAAATTATGATTCTCTGGTAACTAATATCAATCGAGATTTAACTATAACTAAGCCTGAAGCCAAAGCAATAGAAGTTTTAACTACCACTGAGCAAAAGATAGAGAAGACAGCTAAAAAAGTAAATAAGGCTTATTTTCCTAATCCTAGTCTAAAAATCGGTCATCTCTGGCAAAAAGTTAGTCGTCGTTATCCTTTCTACGCTCAACAGAGTGCATCCGATTGTGGTGCAGCTTGTTTAGTAATGATTGGACGTTACTGGGGTAAGAAGTTTAGCGTCAGTCGTTTGCGAGATATTGCTAATGTTGATCGCAATGGCGCTTCTTTAAAGGGAGTCGCTACTGCTGCTGAAAGTTTAGGTTTTACTACTCGTCCCGTTAAAGCTAGCTTAGATCGATTAGCGCAACAGAACTTACCTGCGATCGCCCATTGGGAGGGAAAACACTATATTGTTGTCTATCAGGTGACTAAAGATCAGGTTATTGTCTGCGATCCAGCCATCGGACAGCGTAGTCTTTCCCATGCCGAATTTAAGGAGGGTTGGACGAACTACACCTTGTTATTGCAACCGACAGTATTTCTCAAAGAAGCTCCTGAAGTTAGTACAGCTTTCTGGCAGTTTTTTGAGTTAGTCAAACCCCATGGCATAGTTTTATTAGAAATATTTCTTGCCTCAATCTTAATTCAAGTTTTTGGCTTGATTACGCCTCTATTTACTCAGTTACTTTTAGATCGGGTAGTGGTGCAGCAAAGCAATTTAACTTTAACCGCAGTGGGTTTAGGTTTGCTGATTTTTGGCTGGTTTCAAGTCGCTATGACTGGACTGCGGCAGTATCTGTTAGATCATACGGCTAACCGAGTCGATCTATCTCTGATTGTTGGCTTTATCAATCATACTTTGCGATTGCCTTTAGGTTTTTTTGACTCTCGTTATGTCGGAGATATTATTGCTCGTGTCCAGGAAAACCGTAAGATTCAAAGATTTTTGACAGGAGAAGCTTTATCAATCGTCCTCGACTTATTGACGGTGTTCATTTATGTCGGACTGATGTTCTGGTATAGCTGGAAGATGGCACTCTTAACTTTAGTCATTGTGCCTCCGTTTGTCATGTTGGCATTAGTTGCTACACCATTTTTAAAACGGATTTCGCGCGAGATTTTTGCTGCCCATGCCGAAGAAACAGGATATTTAATTCAATCTTTGACTGGTATTCGCACTGTCAAATCGATGGCAGTAGAACAGTCTGTTCAGTGGAATTGGGAAGACTTGTTTGGCAAAGCAATTAAAAAGAACTTTTGGGGACAGATAATTAGCAATAGATTACAAATATTTAGTACCACCATCAGAACCACAATTACTACAGCTTTACTGTGGTTTGGCGCTTGGTTGGTAATTAAAAACGAATTAACTATCGGACAGTTGGTAGCGTTTAATATGCTTTTGGGTAACGTGATTAGTCCTTTTCAAAGGTTAATTGTACTGTGGAATGAGTTGCAGGAAATACTTATTGCTATTGAACGTATTAATGATGTCATCGATACAGATTTAGAAGAAGATTTACAACATTCTCATCGTTCCTCTTTGCCGCCCCTTCGCGGTCAGATTCGGTTTGATCATGTGACATTTCGCTATCATCCCGAAAGCGATCGCAACACTTTAGAAAATCTCTCGTTTGAAGTTCAACCAGGGCAAACAGTAGCACTGGTAGGGCGTAGCGGTTCGGGAAAAACAACTATTTCTAAACTGCTTTTGGGTCTTTATCAGCCCACAGAGGGCAAGATTTATATCGATGGCTACGATCTAGCCAATATCTCCTTGCGCTCCCTCAGAGAACAAGTGGGAGTTGTCGATCAAGATACTTTTCTGTTTGGGGGAACAATTCGCGAAAATATCAGTATTTCCCAGCCCCATGCCGAGTTAGAAACAATTATTGCTGCGGCTCAACAAGCAGGTGCCCACGAGTTTATCAAAGACTTTCCCCTAGCTTACGAAACCCAAATTGGGGAAGGAGGAGGAATGCTTTCTGGGGGACAAAAACAGCGAATTGCGATCGCTCGTGCTTTGTTAGGCAACCCGCCATTACTAATCTTAGATGAGGCTACCAGTAGCCTTGATGCCGAATCGGAAAGAATTATTCAAACTAATCTCAATCAGATTCTCTATAACCGCACTACTTTAGTAATTGCCCATCGTCTTTCTACTGTGCGTAATGCGGATTTAATTTTGGTACTAGATCGAGGTGTGGTGGTGGAAAGTGGTACTCACCAAGAATTGATGGCAAAACGCGGTCACTATTTTTATCTCAATCAACAACAATTAGCTTTTGCCCTGTAAACGACTCTTAAACTCTTTTAAGCTAATGACAAATGAAATAACATGGTTAACAAAAAAGCGATAGTCAAGTCCAACGATACAGCTCCTCCGCCTCAATCATCAACTGTAGGTAGCTCAGAAATCGTCTTAGAACGCTTTAAGCAAATACAGCCTCATGATTGGTCGAGTCAGACAAAAGAGCTAATTGAAAATTTACCAAGAGTATGGACGCGGGGGCTATTATATTTTCTCGCCATCTTTACGGCGATCGCTCTACCTTGGGCAATGTTCTCTAGGGTTGATGAAACGGGTACTGCTAGAGGCAGATTAGAACCCAGTGGCAAAACTTTTATTTTGGATGCCCCCGTAGCTGGTACGGTAGCTACCATTAATATTCAAGAAGGTGATGCCGTAGCAGCAGGACAGAGTTTACTAGAACTGGAATCTGAGATAGTCAATGCCGAACTTCAGCAGCTACAAACTCAGTTATTAGGTCAAGAAAATAAACTTAATCAGCTGCAATTGCTCAAAAAACAGCTATTGTTAACGGTTAATATTCAAGAACAACAAAGTCAGGCACAAAAGGTTGAAAAACAGGCTCAGGTAGCCCAGGCGAGACAACAAGTTCAGTTTTATCAAACATCCTACAACTCCCAACAAGAGGAAAAGTTAGCTCAAGTCAATCAGGCAAAACAAAATGTTGTTTATAGTCAGACTGCTTTAAATTCTGCTCAAACCAGGTTAGCAAGAGCTCAAAAAGAAATTGAACGCTATCGCCAAGCTTTGAAACAAGGAATTATTTCTGAAGTTCGAGTGGTCGAACAAGAAGACTTAATCGCCGAAAGACAACAAGCCTATGACCGAGCGCGATCTGAGTTACAACAGGCTGAACTTCGTCTCGCTGAACAACAAAATAGTTATGCTCAAGTAGTTCGCCAAGCTAAATCTGATATCGAAAAGGCACAACTGCAACTAGAGGAGCAAGAAAAAAGTTATCAAACTTTGATTCATACAGGTAGGTTAGCCATTCTTAGAAGTCAAGAACAACTCAACAACATGGAAACCGAAATTGCTACCCTCACAGCAGAAATTGCCCAAAGCGAAAGTAAGATTACTTCTACTCAGTATCAGTTAAAACAGCGAATCCTGAAAGCCCCCGTACAAGGTATAGTATTTGACCTTGCTATCCAAAAAGCAGGGGAAGTAGTTCAACCAGGAGAGGCAATGGCAGAAATTGCCCCAGAGGATTCATCTTTAGTAGTTAGAGCGCAAATGGCAACGGCTGAAAGTGGCTCTCTAACGAAAGGCATGCCTGTCAAGCTCAAGTTTGATGCCTATCCATTCCAAGATTATGGAATTGTCGCAGGAGAGTTAACTGCTATTTCCCCCACTTCCAAACTGAAAGATACCGAACAAGGGCAAGTGGCTAACTACAACCTAGAAATTAAACTAGATCGCGATTGTCTGCCTACGGCTAATAAATGTATTGCTTTACGCCCTGGAGATACAGCAACAGCAGAAGTCATAGTACGTCAGCGTCGCATCATTGATTTTATTATCGATCCGTTTAAGAAGTTACAACAAGGAGGTTTACAACTATGAGTAATAATCGTTCGGAAAATTAATTTTTAGTCTAATAATATCAATCACTAATTTATTTAATTGAAAAAAATATTATGTCCGAAGCTCTTATCAATTCCAGCCAAACCATTACCATTACCAAAGAAGATATCCTAAATCAGATCAAGCTATCTCGTAAAATTCCTGAGATAGTTGAGCAAATTGTTAACCGCAAAGTTATCACCGCAGCAGTAGAAGAAGCAGGTATTAAAATCACCACAGAAGAATTACAACAAGCAGCCGATCAAATGAGAGCGCTGAGTCAACTTACTGATGCTCAAGCTACCTGGGAGTGGTTAGAAAAGTATGGTCTTTCCCTTGATGATTTTGAAGAAATTGTCTATATTACTTTACTCTCTCAAAAACTAACTACGCACCTATTTAAAGATCAAGTTGAGCCTTATTTCTACGAACATCAATTAGATTATGCTGGTGCGATTATCTACGAAATTATCTTAGATGATGAAGATGAAGCGATCGAGCTTTTTTATGAAATTCAAGAAGGTGAAATAAGTTTTTCAGAAGCTGCACAACAATATATTCAAGATACGGAATTACGACGCAAAGGAGGCTATAGAGGCAAAGTAAACCGTACAGATATGAAGCCTGAAGTTTCGGCTGCTGTTTTTGCGGCTCAACCTCCCGCCATTCTGAAACCAATTGTGACTGCTGACGGGATATATCTCGTTTTACTGGAAGAGATTATTCAACCAGAATTAGATCAACAGTTACACCAGAAAATTATATTAGACTTATTTACTGAATGGCTTAAAAAACAGGCAGAACACGTTCAAGTTGTCAGTCATATTAAAGCAAATGGTAAGGCTACTTAAACGTGAGTTCGACAGATAAAATTAACCATAAAATTCTAGACACTGCAGTGTCTTGAGTGTTGGATTTGAGAGATGTTTTTAAGTAGGTCATTAACAGTTTCGAAGCATTTCCTGGTGTCAAACTAAGGCTGAAAGAATAAGGCTGAGGGCTAAAGGGGATTGGTTTGGAGGAAGGGGAAGTTGGTTTTACCCTTCATCTCTCAAACCTCAGCCCCCAAGGGAAAAGCCCAGGTCAATTTAAAAGCTAATAATTTACCTCCGTCATTGATAATCAGATGAAGCTTTAAACCATAATGCCATCCCATAGAATTCTTTCTCAGCCAGCAATATCTTGAAAAACTCGATGAGAACGACTAAGACAGGGATGACATACTGCTCAAATCAGCATTGTAGTCTAGACGTGCTGCTGCTATTTACTGTTGGGGTGCTAAGGCAATTACAATACTCCTTGACCCAACACACTCACCCTCAGTAGCTTGACAAGTAGGAAGTAGACAGTAAACTGGTTTACCGCCAATTACTTGTTCACTTTCATCGTTTACCTCCTTCATGAAACTTTCTGAATCTTCAAACAAATCATTACCATTTAGGTTTAAGTCTGAAATGTTTGCGATATTGATATTAGCCATTGTTTTGTCTCCAATTAATTTTGAGTTTGTTGATTTAGGGAAATCAATTATTTTTGATTTCTGATCTAATAATAAACAATTTAAAGCTAATAAATCACAAAATAAACAATAGTTTTGAACAAAAAATATGCAATTTATTACGTCTATTAAAATCATCCATTATCTCAACAAATACATTCTTGATAAAATTGACTTTCAAATCATTATGAATCGGGATTAATTTTAGTAATCAAAGAATTAAAATAATCTAGTTATGTTCTTTGTATTATTAAAAACAAGCAAAAAAATAGCCCACTATTTTTAGCAAGCTGATTTTTCAAATTGAATAATATGAATAACAAAAGAATAGGCTTAGGGCAAAGAGAAAATTTATACTTTTAAACAAGGTACTTATATACTCAAAGTTTATAAAAATCTAAAGATTTATTTATACTTAAACAAGGAGATTGGTACAAATAAATCTTCATACCAATCTCTCTTAAAAGCTAAATGATTGCTAGCTTTTTTACATCTCTAGAATCTAGATTTACTAACCACCAACAACTAGAGTATTATCGCAATTACCTACAACTATAGTATTATCGCAATTACCAAGGTTAGTAAAACCGCAACCACCATAACCACCTATGATACCTTCTTCATTCTCATCAAGCTCAGTAATAAAGCTTTCTGAATCATTAAACAAATCATTACCGTTGAGAGCTAGGTCTGATATATTTTCGATATTGATATTAGCCATTGTTTTGTCTCCAATTAATTTTGAATTTGTTAATTGATAGAAATCATTTATTTTTGATTTCTGATTAAATACTAAACAATTACAGCTTAATAAGCTACAAAATAAATAATAGTTTTGAATATAAAATGTGCAATTTTCTCATTTATAAAAATAATAAATATACCCAATAAATATAGTTTGATAAAATTAAAATTAAAACTAGTTTCAATTAAGATGCATTCTATGAATTAAAGTAATTTACTTATGTTCTATGTATTATTGAATAATAAGCAAGAAAAATCAGCCTGCTGGTTTGAGTAAGCTGATTTCTATAAATTAAATTAGTAACTAATACTAATATGTCTTTGACCAGATTATGATGAATATGAATACTCTGTTTTTACTCTAAAACAAGTACTGACGGTAATGATTGTGGATTTGCCAGTCGTAAAAACTGATAGCCTAATCCTGCACTTCCTTTAAAAAAACTGGGACTTAAAACTGAGTCAGGCAAATGAGGTAAAAGACTATATGCTTCATTTTCTTTGGCTCTTGCAACTACCAATGCTAAATTTTTCCTGGCAAATGTCAGCCAATCCTGATTTTCAAGTTTTTGGGATGCCAGAACAAACAATTCTGTTCTTCCCAAACTTCCACAGCATAAATAATCTACACCACTACCGCCATTAAATAGTTCATATTTCTGGGTCATGTCTAAAGCTATCTCTATATCGGCATAGGTTTCTTTCGTTTCTATAATAGGGAGACTACCTAAGCGAGCTAATCCAATACCAGGACTTCCATTACACCAAGCGTACATCACATCAAGTTGATTTGCTTGTTCTGATAAGCGGAAATCGGGCCATCTTTTTAGCGACTTATTGAAGACACTTCGTTCATACTCTATTCCCTCTTTAGCTGCTTCTAAATAAGCCATATTTGATGTGGCTGTATAGAGACGGAGCAATGATAAAGCAATACCCGATGCCCCATGAGAAAAGCCAGTCATGGGTTTATTTCTTGCTTCTGCTAAAGTTTTCCAAGCCCTCGGATAAGTGTCAATTTGCTTCGATAACAAGTGATTACCACAGATAATAGCTATATCTAAAACACTTCTATCCTCAGTCTCCTGATAAAGAGATAATAAACCTGGAATTGCTCCTGCTACGCCAAAAATAATATCTAGCTTTTGATCTGTACCAATAACTTCTGGAGTAATCAACTTAGCTAATTTTTGATTTCTTAACAGTTCTGGTTTTCCTAGAAAATTACTGATTTTAACTAAGCTATAGATAATACCGCCTATTCCTATAATGCCTAATCCTGGTTCAATAAATCTTTTCTGAGCTTCTACTTTCTCAAAAGAATACTGTAATGGAGATAAAGCTGCCAAAGCGGCATCTTTGTATTCACTTTTACCAGTTACTTTTGCTAAAGCTGCCAAGAACAAGCAAACTCCAGTACGTCCAGTAAATAAAGAATCATCTAAAGGCTTAAGTTGATACCGATTTGCCTTAAACATATATTCTAAGGAAAGCCAGTTACAATCATCACCGTGACGAATAACACTATTCACTAGACTGTCGCCTATTTTTATAGCTTCTTGGATGAGTTGTTCTGAGCTAATTGGCTCGTAATTGGTAAAGTCATCTTGTTGATAACCAGCATTATTTATATTGTTGCGATGTACTGTTTTGGCATAAAGACTTAACCTAATCAATTTTAGCTGTAAGCCTAAGTCCTTTTCATCGAGATTTTTTAATCGAGACATTAACTGTTGATAACTAGATATTTTGAAAAAGTTCTGGATGGATTTATCTGGTTCAGCTTCTAGATTATCGCTGTCACAAGCGACTGAAAAATAAGGAATATCTTGCTGTTGTAAAGATTTTGCTTCCGCAGCTAAGATTTGCCTAGTATCTGACTTGTTTTTTATGGTTGAATGATTCAGATTGAGAATATCGATCAAGAAACTATAGTCAAAACCATTAGTTAAATATTGAGGACTAAGGCTTTTCTTAGATGTGATGGCGTAAGTTAATGTGGGACGAGCAATAAATCGAGACTTGGAAAACTTGAATTTTGATAGAGGCGTTTCTGTGGCGAGAAGAATTTGTCTATGTTTGATTAACAGCTTGTGTATCTCCTGAAAACCAGTAGCAATATCTTCTTGGTAGTCATAGGGGGCGACAGTCTTATCATCTAGGGTTACTACGTTAGCCCCAGCAGGAATAATTTTACTTTTCCGAGCTAAGTGCATTTTATCTGTGTTGATAAATTTCCATTCTCTCGAAGAATTTATTTGATGAGGATGTATATTGCCCAGAACACTAAAATCTTGAGAATTTTTTGAGTACATATCACCATCCCAAGCTGGCAAAAATCCTATACCAATAACTGAATCTCTAAACCATTTATCTGGTTCATCGCTACTTTTAATAGGAGGCTGCATCAAAATATCAGCATCAATGAGAACTGGATATTGCCCATTAGCAATGACATTTTCTGCATAACAGTTTTTTGCTCCTAATAGATAGACCAGTGATAACAACATTCCTGCTCTTTGATAAAAGTTTTTGACTTCAGCTTGTTCCGAACAAGGTTGTTGGGGAATATATTCAACCCAACCATACCCTTGACACTCTAGAATCTTAGTTAATTTGAAAGGTAAAGATATCTTCTGTTGATTGCACCAATCTAGTAATTGATTAAAAGCAACATATAAACTCAAATCTTTAGGCTTGTAAACAACTTTTACCCCAGAAGTAAATGTAAGAATTAAAACTAAACGTTTGCCATGATGGGGATTTGAAAAAGAGGTGTCAATTGATTCAGCTTTTCCTAAACTTTCTTTATCAGAAAAAGTATTTTCAATCGCTGATAAATCATTTTGTATTCTTTGAATAAATTCAGTGGTAGATTCTACCCATAAATCAATAGTGGTAGATATTAAACGAGCTAAGACAGGATAATTCTCAAAAAATTCTACTCCTCCATCTTGTTGAATATTTTGAATAAAAGAAGTATACAAAGCTTTACCTTCATCTATCTGAACATCTTCTTGTTCTTGAGAAGATTTTTTTTCTCTTACTTGGTTAAATTCCAATAGTAAAGTTTCTGTTCCTAAATTAACTAGTTGTTTCAGCAAGCTTCTTTCTAATGCTTGATAAGCTTCGTTACTCAATAAACTTGAGAGACAATTTGGAGATAATTGAGTATGTAGCCTATTTCTAGCAACTAGAATAAATGGAACATAAAAATCCTCAAAAGGTAAGGAAAGCTCAGGATCAATTGGTAAATCTTGCTTTTCCAGTAGCTCTATTAATATATTTTTACTACTTTGAACTAATGCTTTAAAAGTTTCTACCCAAGACGGTAGAGAAGATTTTGTTAAATAATCTGTTTTGATAAAAGGGCGAACAGAATCTAAATCTAATCCGTACCAATGCAGAAACTTTTCTAGTTTTTCTTGGCCACCAACTAATTTACCCCAGTTGATAATTTGCCGATCAATTAAATCTCGGTCTAATTTTTTCTGGATAATATTTTGAGCATCAAAATTATTATCAATACGCTCAGATAAAAATGAAGCATTATTTACTATTTTCAACAATGGATCTGTAGCTATGGGAATCATAATAAAAACTGTTCTCTAAGAGTATGAGTTACTTACTCTTATTTTGACAATTGATATTTTTTAAATCAATAAAAGCTAAATAATATAATCAAGATAATTAAAGCATTAATGTTCTTCTTGGATTTTATGACCTTAAACTTTTAAAATTGTTTTAGGTGATGAAGATGAAGCGATCGAGCTTTTTTATGAAATTCAAGAAGGTGAAATAAGTTTTTCAGAAGCTGCACAGCAATATATTGAAGATACTGAATTACGCCGTAAATGGGGCTATCGAGGCAAATTAAACCTTACTGAGATGAAAACTGAAGTTTCGGCGGCAGTTTTTGGGGCTGATCCATCAGCAATTCTGAAACCAATTATGACTGCTGATGGAATATATCTAGTTTTAGTGGAAGAGATTATTAAACCAGAATTAGACACGCAGTTACACCAGAAAATTATATTAGATTTGTCTACTGAATGGCTTAAACAACAAGCAGAAAAAATTCAAGTTTTTAGTCAGATTGAAGCAAGAAATAAAGTAGCTTAAATCTGTCTTTTTAAGAAAATATAAATTGTTAATAACTAAGACATTAGATATTCATTAGATGTCTTAGTTATTTCCGTATTTTTTAGATGTAATGGTGTATAGATATCTTCTGAACCAGGATTGAGATAAGGACGCTCTAGATCTATTCCTAATCTTTCAAAATGTTGGGTAATATATTTCATTCGAGCTTCTGGAGATTGATCACCTTGCTGATGCGCTTCCAGTAATGCATTCGCAACAATTTTGCAGCGGTTCATACCAAAACCTTCTAGAAATCTAAATTCATTTTTAGGTCTTTCTGCTAAGGATAGTCCTGGCGCAAGCACTTTAGTGAATATGGGAACGTGAGCTTGAAAGTGCAATTTATTTTCAACATAAACAGCCTGTAGGACTTGCTGAGTCACTTCGTAGCTGTTTTTATTAATTCGGAGAATTCCCGAATTATATCGACCATAGCTAGAGGGATTGTATAAGACATCGAAGTCGAAGGGAATCTTGGCTAAATTCAATTGCTCTGTTAGATGTCCCATGAGTGCAATTGCACCTTTAGGACTAAAGTTAAAGTAGATAAATACTGATGGATACCTCCAAGTATAAACTAAGTCTCCATAAGCTATGTAGAATTGATTTCTGATGTGACTAGATGGTCTGGATACCGAGACCACATCGCTTATCATAGCTGATTGCTCTTCTAATCTAAGATGATGCTCTCTATTAATCTGTACAGTAATGCCCTTCTTTTGCACTGTGAGACTGCCATCAGCTTCACATTTGACAACACGGAAGTACGGGTTCCAAGAGCCTTTTCCATGATTATTATGATGTAATTGCTCATAGAATTCCCAATCCACTTCAGAAGCAGTGTCCTCTAACTCAACTTCATAATTTGTGTGTGTTACTCGGCTTTTTTTTTGTAAAAGTGCTCCGCTAAAATAAATGCTAAAAATAGATTTTTGCAAGAGTGAGATAAAATATTCATCTTGAACTTTCTGAGGAAGTTTTTGAAGCTGCACTAAGATATCAGCAGAGATTTTTTGTTCCTGACACTTCGAATGACTAACCGAGAAATTAGAAGATTTAATTTTAGTTTGACTGGTCAGCTCTTGAAGTCTTTGTAGTAATGACATAATTATTACTTCCTATGTTATTTAACAGAAGATTTATTATTGACTTTTGATAAAGGCATTAAATCTCTAAATGTCACTTTGGTCATGCCAAAAACAGATGGGAATGATTTTTCTGGTTGGCATAGCAGACTTTTTGCCAATTGAAGTATACAGATTTCACGATTATCAAATCCTTTAAATGACTGAATTATTGCTATGATTCTGTAAATCAAGACAAGACCAGCAAACTGGATGACTCTGATAAGAAAGTCAGGAAATTCCTCTAAAACCTTTGGGAAATTACTAATGTAAGAGCTAGTCAAAGCGACAACTGAAGGCTGAATATCTTTTAAAGATATTGTGGCTAGCTGAAGAGATTGTTCCAATTTTACAGCAGGATGCGTAATCAAACTTTCCAGCCATAGCAACAAATAATTAGCTATTGCTGCTCCAACATCAAAAGCTGGATCACCCCAGCTACATTTTTCCCAGTTAATGAGTTTAATAATCTTCTTCTTGTTTTTTTCATATGACAGTTTTTCATCCTGCCAGGGAATTAAAATGTTATTTAATTCTAGGTTGTTATGAGTTAAGCAATAGTGATTATGATTAGCTACAAGCTCTGCAACTTTCTTGCCTAAGATCTCAGAGCTTTGATAAAAAGCTATAAACCTATTGCCTTCTGGGGGAAGCTCTTCAATTAAGGTTTCAGGAGCAAGTTTTTCTAGTAAATGACTTGGATGAGAAAATTGATAGTAAGGTTTATCTTTTACTATTTTATTCATAAAATCATGGCAACTTAAAGAAGTTGAAGTTTCTCGATGTAGGGTTGCTAAAGTAGTGCCTATCAACTTTGCTAGTGCTGTAGAAAATATTTTACTTTTTTTGTAAAATTTTTGTAAGTCAATGTATTTACTAGAGGTTTTATGAATTATAATAGAATTACTTTTATCAAAATAAGACATTTTCAAAATAAGAGAAGTAATGTCTTCTAAATCTAATAAAGATTGACAAAATATATAAAAATGCAACTCGCGATTAATTATATTGCCTATTTCGTTATCAAAGTGATGATGATCCTGTTTAACAAATATTTGTTGTTCATTTGCCAAACTAATTCTTAAAACAATTAGGCTGTTGCTACCACAGCTAGATTGAGGATGAATTTTAATTAAATTTATATCATGTTTTTGAAGAATACCAGCTTTAAGTAAATACTGAGACAGATTGTTAGAACTTAGCTTTATTTTCACGATGAAATTCCTTTCTCAAAAATAACTAGAGACTTAATGTAAAAGAAAAAAAGAAAGAGGGGAAAGGTAAAAGTTTTATGTGATAACCTTTTCTCTCTATTCTTTAAACCTTTAATTATTTAGAGCATCTATTCAGCAGCGATAGCTGCAAATTTATTTGGGCATGCACAGCTAGCAACCCAGGTATCAGTAATCATTAATTCTGGACGAGCAACTGCCAAATCTAGACCACCTTTAATATTATTAAGTTCACTATCGACTAGTTGATCCATAAAACCTTCATCATCAGCAAACAATTCAGAACCATCAAATTTAATGTTATTAATTTTAATGTTAGCCATTTTATTTTCCTCCTAAGAAAATATTGTTTTTTGTTTGGGGAATTAATTATTAATTTTCAATTCCTAAAATCATAATATAAAAAATTAACAAGAATATCTATATTTATGAAAATCAAAAAGAACATAATTAATTGTATTTTATTGTGAAAAATGTTTGACATACATGAGAATATAAATTAATCAATACATGAATATTTAATATTTTGACAAGCAAATGCTATTTTTTACAATAATCACTTGAAATTAAAGCATGAAAATTAAATAATTTTTGTTATTTGGTTTCAATAAAAAGTTAGAAAATATAATATTTATGTTCTGTAAACATCCGAAACATGAAATACAAACTTAACAAAATCAGTCCAAGATTTTTCTTAGACTGAAATATATAAATTACCAAAACTAAAATAAGATATCTTTTATTTCAAAGTCAAATCGGGTGCTATGTCAAAAAAGCTAGCTATTTCCCCATGTTCGTCGCGGGGTATTCTATACTAAGTAACAACAGTTACATCATGTACAGATTTTATATCTGTAGTTAGATGAGTAACTTGAAATAGATATTTTCAGAGTTAGCATTAAGATAAGTATGTTGGGGGTCAATTTCTGAAATGGAAAATTGTTCAAAGATTGACTGTATTTTCTCGTCTGGCAAGTTTTTATCTTGATACCATGCCTCTAATAAACCATTAGCGATAATTTGACAGCGATTCTGACCAAAACTTTCTCGTCCGGCAAACTTTTGATCTGGCTCTTCTGCTAATGCTAACCCTGGTGCTAACTCTAAAGTAAACAGGGGAACTTCCACTTTAAAATGAGACTGATTCTCTTGATATACCTTCTGTAATATCTGATCAACTAGCTCATAATTACTCTTATCGAAATACAAAACCCCAGAATCATGACGTTGATAATCTTGGGGATTGTATAAAACCTTAAAGTCAAAAGGAATATTCTGCTCGTTGAGTTGCTGTGTGAGACTACTCATAACCCCTACTGCACCGTCAGGAGTCAAATTAAAGTAAATCCGTACTAAAACCGAGCCATTTTGATGCAGATTTGCTCTAGCATCGCCGACAGATACATAAAAGCCATTCTGCACGCAATTTTTGGGCATTTTAATAAATACCGTATCGCCAATTACAGCATCTTGTTCGGCAGGTTGCAGGTGTTGATCGCGCTCTATATGCAGTCTTAAACCGCCCTTTGTAACTACTAAGCTGCCATCTTCCTCTTCTTTCAGAATCGACCAATCAGACTCAAAATAACCTTGACCATTATTACTTTTATGTATGCGGTTATAAAATTCTAAATCTATTCCCAAGACAGTATTATTTTCTAAATCTAAAGGAAGATTATTCTCCTCTGTGTCTAGTGCTAGAGCCTGTCGCATCGAGCCACTATAGTAAATACCATAAAGAAAACTCCGCAGTTGTAGACTAAGATATTTTTGCTGCATCTGTTCTGGCATTTTCTGAAACCGAGTTACTACTTCAGCAGGAAGTTCTAGTGGTTTGTAGTCGGGATGTCGAACTGAAAAATCCGCTCTAATTTCAACCTGATTAACAATATCTTCTAGAACAGCCTGTAGTCGATTAAAGCAATTATCGAGCTGAGATTGAGAATAATCGAGTAATTGTGTCATAATTTTGTTCCTAAATCAATTTCTTAAGCAGCAGTGTAAATTTGTATTATTTCGACAATATCCTTGCCAAAAACTGTAGGCATCGATCGCTCTGGGCGACATAATAAGGATTTGGCTACCTGGAGCATGGCAATCCCCGTATTACCAAAGGATTTTTGATATTGAATCATTGCTTGAATTTGTTGAATCAAAGCAAAACCAGCAAATTGTACAACTCTAAATAAAAAGTCAGAGCGATGTTCTAAGATTTCGGGGAAAGTCTCTAAATAGGCTTTAGTTAAAGCGGTAATCGAAGGCTGAAGCTGTTCTAGAGGAGTCACTGCCAAACTCAGAGATTCTTCGATACTCAAAGACTTACTGATAACCAAACTACCCAGCCAGATTTGGATGTAGCTGCCAAAGAGAGTTCCCAAATCAAAAGCGGGATCTCCCCAACTGCTACGTTCCCAATCAATCAGCCGAATAATACTGTCGTTAGACTGCTGCCAATCTGTATGCAAGAGAATATTATTGAGCTTCAAATCATTATGAGTCAGACAAGAAGGGGTAAAGGCATTTCCTAATTCGGCGATCGCCTGTCCTAAACTATCGTATCTTTGATATAGAGCAAAGAACTTTAAGCCATCGGCAGGTACAGCACCAAATATTTCGGGGGTTATTCTCTCTAACCCCTTGATTAAGCGAGGAACTTGATTACCAACCTGACTATTTTCTTCACTATTGAAAAACTGTCGGTGACTTTCTTGCTCATAAGTGTCGCGATGAACGGTTGCCAAGAGATTACCGATAGTACTGGCAATTTTAGGAGGAAAGCTACTCTCTTTGGCGTAGAAATCCATTAAATCTCGATAATCATCTAAGTAGCCGAAAATAATAATTGAATTTTCAGGATCAAAATGAAGTAACTTGGGCAAAAAGGGTATTAGGCTTTTTTGTTCGGGAAACTGTTGTAGCCACTCTTGAATTCTATATTCGCTCTTGAATTCACCAGCCGCTTTTCCTTCCAGATTATGTCTTTCTTGTTTAACTAACAGCTTACGGTTATCGGGAAAAGTTACTAATAAATTAAAGTTTTTAGCAGCAAGGGGTTTAACTGTACTTTGATTTGGCTCGGCGCGATCGCTAAAATTATATTGATTTAAATACTGAAAAATATTGTCAGAGTTAAGGAGAAACATGATGTATAGCTTTACTATTTTTAATTTAATGTTGCTTAAATTGCTCCAATAAATCAATAGCTTCAAACTTATTATTAGAAAATAAGTAAATTAATTATGTTCCTATTTTTGCTCTTGTTGATGCAATAAAATCAGTAAACTATCTGTTAGAGAATCAAAAGAACAACAAAAATGGAGTAGACTTTTTGCCTGAATTAGGCGATCGCCCAATTACCGTAGTTCTTTTGACTTTTTTCTGATTTCCTTAACTTGTGAGCAATGGTTGATGAGGAAAGGTTTTGGATGAGAAGTTGAGTAACTTTCATTTTCTGTCTTTTCCTCGCTTTTTCCTAATTCGTATCAGGTGTAGAGTCTATTCTGGTTCTCCCCCTTGTATTTTGAGCATCAGGAAACCTAAACTAAGTCCGCCCAAAATCAAAACGATACATAAAATTGCTCCGTTGAACAACATACTCTCTGCACTCATGTCTATTTCTCCTATTTTTTGCTAGATACTTATTAAGTTAAGATGATTTGAATTTTAATTTTGAATTCCCAATCATAATCAATACTCTAGGTATTTTAAATCATCAAGTCCGATCATTTATCTTCAATTATCATAAACTTCCAATGTCTACAATTCCTTCCTTAGCCATCACCATGGGCGATCCCGCAGGGATTGGCTCAGAAATTATCCTGAAAGCTCTAGCAAATGGCGCTTTCCAACCAGAATCTCAAATAATGGT
>JAAUYH010224563.1_pt1 | contig 18050 bp, 10 predicted proteins | sample 7278061 | NCBI WGS metagenome assembly JAAUYH01 (sample SAMN14350203, study PRJNA611818) | marine sediment metagenome | isolation source: surface marine sediment (0.6m) | place: French Polynesia: Moorea | collected 2018-08 | reverse complement strand
CGCATTGTCGGCCAGGTACTGCAGGATTGCCAGGTTCTCGGTGATGACATCGCCGTCGTCGGTTTCGAGCGCTGGCACGTAACCGTTCGGGTTCACCGACAGATAGTCGATGCCCGACTCCGTGATGGCGTTTTCCGTGTTGGTCTTCTCGAGTTCGAAGCGGTACTCGAGCTCGTTGAGGATGATGTGCGAGGCCAGCGAGCACGCACCGGGTTTGTAATACAGTTTCATGGTGTTCTCCGTTTGGGCTATGGGGTTAGCGATGGGCGAATCCTATCGGCGCTTTGACTATTCCGAAATGGAATGCTAGGCATTAGCACCATGAGCAACAGGAATTTGAAAAGGCTGCCCCTGCTGGAGACCTTCGACGCGATCATGATGCGCGGCAGCCTGGTCGCCGCTGCCGAGGCGTTGAACGTCACGCAGTCGGCTGTAAGCAAACAGCTCGCCCAGCTGCGCGAATGGCTCGACGACGAGCTGTTCGTAAGAACCAGTGACGGCATGCAGCCGACACCGAGAGCGCTGGCGCTTCGTGAGCGCGTCGCGGAAATCCTCGCTCAGGCGGCTGACCTGGCAGCCGAAGGGCGGGTGAGTCCCGTCGAGTTCACCGGCGAGTTCGTGTTGAGTGCGACGGATGAGGTACTCGAGCGTATCGTGCCGACACTGGTCGATCGCTTGTCCGACGAGGCACCGAACCTGCGCCTCGTCGCACTGCCCCTGGCGCGGGACTACTCGGCGCGACATCTCGAGTCCGGCCGTGTGAACATGCTCGTCGCCGTGAACTGGCATGCGCCGGAGCAACTGATGCAGAAAAAGCTGGGGTCCGACCCTTTCGCCTGTGCGATGCACGAGGATCATGTACTGGCCGATGGCAACCTCACCCTGAAGCGCTATGCAGCCGCCACCCATGTACTTGTTGCACCGCTCGGCTACAAGGAAGGCGTGGTCGACGTTGAACTGAAGCAGCGCGGCATGCAGCGGCGCGTCTGTGCGTCGGTGCCGGTGTTCGGCATGGTGAACGAAGAGTTGCTTGGCACCGATCGCATTTGCACCCTGCCGTCACGCGTTGTCGACCGGCTGGTGGATACGGGCCCGTTCGTCAAGAAGCGGGTTCCCATCGCGCTGCCGGTAACCGACTACTTCGCGCTGTGGCATCCGAGGTTCTCTGCTGATCCGCGATTACGGTGGATGCTGGGGGCGGTTGAGGAGGCGTTTCGCGACTGAATTCCGGGTATCGAATATGTCTCCAAGTTGACGGTCGCAGGTTCCCGACCACATGTGAAAAACCGTCCTCGACTTTACCGACCTTCGGCTCGGCATTGTTCGATTCACCGAGTATTCTGACCGGTCCATCGCAACGAGCAGTCGACCCGCTTCCGATTCGCAATCGACGGTGCCAGACTCTGGATCTGCAGTAGTGCGTTGACAGATCTGCTCGCCGCATTCTGAAACGCGTCGGTCCAGAGTATGCCGGAGGTGTAAGGGGTGAAATCCGAGAGACACGTCGCGTCGAGTCTGGGTGCCACCGTGCTTGCAGCGTCCTGCTTGTTTTCGGCCTCCGCGCACGCCGAATCGGACCCGCTGAGTTCCTATCACCGCGCACTGGATCTTGTAGAGCGATCGCTGGAAGCACACGGCGGGTTGGACGACATCCAGGCCGCCGGCGGGTTCACGCTTTCCCTCGACGGCTCGTTCGACCTCACCACTCGCCTGCAGGGCCGGTCACCGGCCCGACCCGAACCTACACCCATCTCCGAGCGTATCGTCTACGACGCCAATTCACATCGCGTCACCTACGACATCAATTGGTACAACTACCACTCATCCAATCAGGATCTGCGCGAGGTGTATGGCGGCTCGGGTCGTGTGCTGTTCGTGGACAAGCTCAACCGCAACGGCGGTTGGCTGCCGAGGGAAACCGTGCCGGATATTCGCGAGCGTGTGACCCGGCTATTGCCGAACATGTTGCTGGCTGATGCCCTGGCACAGCGCGAGACGCTGCGCTACATCGGCCGCAAGCGCGACGCCGGCCAGCAGGTCGATGTGGTCGGTTACACGACCATCGCAGGCGACCTGCTGACGGTATCAATCGACACCGAGAGCCACCTGGTCGATTCCGTGGCGGCCGTCATCGAAATGCCGCTGCTCGGCGATACGCAGATGGCATGGCGTTGGTCCGACTACAAGGCGACTGACCAGTCGCTGCGTGTACCAGGTCGCATCGAGGTGACGCTGGGCGACCGGGTTCTGAAGGAGTCGGCGGTCTCCCTGGCGATCGGCATCGACGGTTCGGCCTTCGGGCCACCCGATGGCATTGCCGTCGACGACCCGCCCGAGCGCATCTCGCCGCTCAGCGAATTCGTACCGTACGGTCAACGCCCGCCGCAGGTGGACGAAATCGCCCCGAGCGTGTTCATCGTCAATGGCCTTCGACCGGGCTTCCGCGTGCTGTTCGTGGAGTTCAGCGACTTCGTCCTCGCCGTGGACGCGCCGACCGGTTGGTACGAAATGAACCAGCTCCCGCCGATGAACTGGTCGCATGGGGACTCGAACGCTGCGCTTGGCAGAAAGCTGAAGCAGGCGATCGGTGAAACGGTGCCGGGCAAGCCGCTGCGCTACGTGGTCCTGACCCATCATCACAGCGACCATATCGGTGGATTGAGAGCGCTTGCGACAAAGGACGTGATTTTCCTGGCCGGCGAAGCCGCAGCCTCGATGGCCGAGGGCGCCCTGAAGGCGCGGTCCACTGCGTCGGGGGACGATTGGCGCGACGCGACTGGTGTTCCGACTATCGAAGTCGTTCGCGGTGACCGGGTGATTGCGGATGAGTCGATGGAGGTACGGCTGATCGAACTGGCCGACGGCAATCCGAAGGCGGACAATTTCCTGATGGTCTATCTGCCGCGGCAGAAACTGCTCTACGCCACCGCGTTCATCTATCCGGTGCCGGAGTCCGTGTTCCCGCTGAAAGAATCGATACCGCTGTCCGAGTATTTCGTCGAGTGGCTCGACGGCTCGGGGCTCGAGGTGGACCAGATCTACAATCTGCACGGCATGGGGCGCGTCGAGCCTTGGCAGATCGAGGCCATTCGAAATCTCTCGAGTCGGGAAGACGACGACAGCTAGCCTGGCGAATCCGATGCGCGCCGTCGGGGCCGGGTCCTGCTGAGCGCCGCGAACAAGTTTCAAAACATTGTTGACTGGTCGGTAATAAATAGGCTATGCTCCCGCTCCATGGTGGGACGACCCCGGAAATTCGACGAGGACCAGGTGCTGGACGCGGCCATGGAGGCGTTCTGGGCGAGGGGGTACGAGGCCACCTCGATGGCGGACCTGATGGCCACCACCGGCCTGCACAAAGGCAGCCTCTACCAGGCCTTCGGCGACAAGCACGCGCTGTTTCTCAGTGCCCTGCGTCGCTACCTCCAGAACATGCGGCAGCAGAAGAACGCCCTTCTGAACAGCGCGGACACGCCACTGGGCGGCCTCAAGGCGGTGGTGCACGGCATGGTCGACATCGTCGACGGCGAGTCCCCGTGCCCCAAGGGCTGCATGGCCGTCAATGCCCTGGTGGAACTGGCACCCCACGATCCCGAGGTACAAAAGATCATGGTCGACCACATGCAGATCATGCGCGGATCGATGGAGGACGTCGTTCGCCGTGCCCAGACAGCCGGTGAGGTTGGCAAGGATCGGCCTCCCGAGGTGATCACTTCGCTCATCATGACCTTCATGGCGGGCCTGGGCGCGCAGCTCAAGGGCCCGATGACCAAGGCGCAGGCGCACGACCTGCTGGACGCCCAGCTCGACGCTCTGCTGTAGCGCCCACCGCTGGCTCCGCCGGAAGCGGCGGTTTTTTTTGAGCTTTTATTGACCGATTGGTAATAAACTAAGGGAAACACGACATGGGCAATTCCTATCGAACCATCGACCGCTTCGCGTCGGGTCTGGCACAGACCGTCATCCGGTTCCGCTGGCTGGTGATTCTTGCGGCCGTTTTCGGCGCGGTCGCCATGGGCTCCCAGGCCCGCCACCTCGAATTCGCCAACAACTACCGGGTGTTCTTCTCGGACGAGAACCCGGAGCTGACCGCCTTCGAGGACCTGCAGCGCACCTACACGAAGAACGACAACTTCCTGTTCGTACTCGAGCCGGCCGACGGCGACGCGCTGTCGGCCACCACGCTCGCCGCTGTCGAGGAACTCACCGAGGAGGCCTGGCAGATTCCCTTTGCCATTCGCGTCGATTCGGTCACCAACTTCCAGCACACATACGGCGTCGACGATGACCTGATCGTCGAGGACCTGTTCACGGGCGCCGCGTCGATGCCGGCGGACGAACGGGCGCGCCGATCCGCCATCGCGCAGAGCGAGCCGCTCCTCGCGCGGCAGCTGATCACACCCGACGGGCGGGCCACGGCGGTGAATGTCGTGCTCCAGTACCCGGAGCAGGACCTGACCGAAGTCCCCGAAGCCGCTGCCGCCGCGCGCGCGCTGCGCGACCGCATCGAACAGGCCTACCCGAACCTCGACATATCGGTGACGGGCGTGTCGATGCTGAACAACGCCTTCACGGAGGCCGGCATGGGCGACATGGCGACGCTGGTGCCGGTGATGTTCGGCGTGATCCTGTTGCTCACCTTCCTGGTTCTCCGCTCGGCCGGCGCGATGGCCGCGACCCTCGGCGTCATCGTGCTGTCCACCATGGTCGGCATGGGTGCCGCCGGACTGATGGGCATCAAGCTCACGCCCATTTCAGGATCGGCGCCCATCGTCATCCTGACGCTGGCGATTGCCGACTCGATCCACATACTGCTCTCGCTGCGCACCGCCATGCGCGAGGGGCGAACCAAACATGACGCGCTGGTGGAAGCCGTGCGCCTCAACTTCGTGCCGGTGAGCGTCACGTCGCTGACCACCATCGTGGGCTTCGCCGCGCTCAACTTCTCCGACTCGCCCCCGTTCTGGCACCTGGGAAATATCACCGCCGTCGGCATCGGCGCGGCCTGGCTGTTTTCGCTCACAGTTCTGCCGGCACTCGTGAGCCTGTTGCCGTATCGGCCGGCTGCCGGTGACGGCCGCGCCGAAGCGCTGATGGAACGCGTGGCCGATTTCGTCATTGCAAGGCCGCGCCGCCTGGTGTTCGGCCTGGGTCTGGCAGTCGCGCTGCTGGCCGCCTTCATTCCGACCACCCAGCTCAACGACCAGTGGACGAAGTACTTCGACCAGCGCATCGAGTTCCGGCGCGACACCGACAAGGCGCTCGAGCATTTCGGCATGTACTCCGTCGAGTTCTCCGTGCCCGCACGGACATCCGGCGGCGTCGCAGACCCGGAATACCTGGCGCACCTCGAACGGTTCACCGACTTCCTCCGCAGCCAGCCGGACGTCACCCACGTTTACTCGCTGTCGGACATCATGAAGCGGCTCAACATGAATCTGCACGCCGACGATCCGGCGCTCTATCGGACCCCGTCGGATCGCGACCAGGCCGCTCAGTACCTGTTGCTGTACGAACTGTCCCTGCCCTACGGCCTGGACATGAACGACCGCATCAATATCGACAAGTCGGCCACGCGCATCACCGCGAGGCTGGGCGACGTCGATTCGGTTCAGACGCGGGCGTTTCTCGATGACACCCGTCAGTGGATGACCGAGAACCTGCCGTCCTGGATGCAGGCGACCCCGACCAGTGCACAGGTCATGTTCACCTACATCGCCGAGCGCAACGTCGGCAACATGGTTAGCGGCACGCTCATCGCGATCGCGGCCATCGCGGTCATCCTGATGTTCGCGCTGAGGAGCTTCACGCTGGGGCTGTTGAGCCTGATCCCCAACGGACTGCCGTTGCTGGCGACCTTCGGCACCTGGGCCGTGCTGGTCGGCAACGTCGGCTTCTCGGTCGCAACCGTGGCCTCGATATCCCTCGGGATAATCGTCGACGACACGGTGCACCTGCTCGCCAAGTACGTGCGCGCCCGCCGGGAAAGCAACCGGACGGCCGAAGAGGCCATCCGCTACGCCTTCCGCAACGTCGGCGTCGCAATCGTCGTCAATACGTTCGTCCTGGCGGCGGGCTTCCTCGTGCTGCTCACCTCCAGCTTCAAGATCAATGCCGACATGGGCCTGCTGACGGCGCTGGCCATCGTCTTTGCCCTGATCCTGGACTTCCTGTTTCTGCCGGCGCTGCTCCTGCTGATGGATCGCGCCAATCGTGACAACGCCACCGAAGGAGTACCCGACATGTCCCCCACCCAAGCCCTGCCCCGTCCCGCCACGGCTCTGGCCACGATGGCCCTGACCGCCGGGCTGATCCTGGCCACCATGGTCCCCGGCAACGCCGCCGCCACGACCGTGACACCCGTTCGCGGCGACACGCCCGCCGATATCCGCGGCTTCGAAGTCGCTGCCCGCTCGGATCGGTCCGATCGGGGCTTTGGCGACAGCGAGGTCGAGCTCGAGATGATCCTGCGCAACGCCGCCGGCAAGGAGTCGCGGCGCACACTGAAGATCCGAACGCTGGAGATCAGCGACGAATCGGTGGGCGACCAGTCGCTGGTGGTCTTCGATCATCCGCGCGACATCAAGGGCACGGCGCTGCTGTCCCACGCGCAGATCCTCGATCCGGACGACCAGTGGCTGTTCCTGCCCTCGCTCAAGCGCGTCAAGCGCATCTCCTCCACCAACAAGTCCGGCCCTTTCGTCGGCTCGGAGTTCGCCTTCGAGGACTTCACGGCGCTGGAGCTGAACAAGTACGACTACACCTGGCTGCGCGAGGAGGCGCTGGACGGCCGCCTGACGGATGTCATCGAACGCAAGCCGCGCTACGAGGACTCCGGCTATTCGCGGCAGGTGGCGTGGGTGGACCAGGACGTCTACCAGATACGCAAGGTGGCCTTCTTCGACCGCCGAGGCGATCTTTTGAAGACCCTCACCCTGCACGACTACCGCGACTACGACGGTGTGCAGCGCACCCATCGCATGGAAATGGTCAACCATCAGACCGGCAAGAGCACGGACCTCATCTACGGCGAGTACCGCTTCAAACTGGGGTTGACGGATGGGGACTTCGTGAAGGGCCGACTGACGCGGGCGCGTTGACGCCGGGCATTACTGCGGCACCCGGGGCCGATGGCCCCGGAGCGACCGCGATGCCGTGAGGGAATCGGGCGGCTCGCGTCGCTGATTCGGTCGGGGGCGTCCGACCCGTTGTCGGGCCGGACGCGACGCCCGGATTCCGATTCACCATAACGCCGGGAGACGGCGACAACGACTGGAATTCGGGTGGCGACTTAGGCGAAGCTGGGGGCGGACTCAATGGTCCCCGGCCGCACGAGGAGAAGAACCATGTCCGCCCGAAGGCACCGTGCCCGATTCCTGTCGTTCGTCGCCAGCGCTGTTAGCTGTCTGGGCGCAACGCCGGCCCCTGCTCAGCCCGAGGTGTTTGCCGATGCGCCGCCGATGACCGACCTGGCCACAGGCAGGCTCGGCTATCGCTTCGCCTGGCCGAGCCCGGATGCGAGCTGCCCGGGCGGCGAACTCGCACCGCCCTGTCGCATCTACAACAAGTCCGGATACCAGTCGTCAACCACCGGCTACTCGTCGTGGGTCAACGACTCGGGGATCGATGACACCAGCGTGCACTCGGCCAACCTCGCCCTGTGGGGCGCGGACGTGTACTGGCTCGGCGCGACCGCCGTGCTGCATCGGCACCTGAACGCCTACGCGTGGATCGACCCGGAAGTCGTTGCCCCGCTCGCCGGGGGCGGCGTCAGCGGTGCGGGGCTCGTTGCCGTCGACCAGGACTGGGTCTACTGGGCAGAGAACACACCGGGCAGCGGTACGCTGTACCGCGCACCGCGTGACGGCGGACCCCGGACGACACTGCACACCGATACCACCTCGCCACTTGCGGCGTTGCAAGTCGACTACGCCGGCGGCATCTACTTCATCGGCGCCGCCGGCGTACTCCACTACGGCGTCGACGACGGCTCCGGCTTTGCTATCGATGCGGGCCCCGCCGGCGCTCAGCGGTTCGCCGTCGACGAGACCCACGTCTACGTCTTCATCGGCATACCGTCCTCGCCGGTCCGGCTGTACCGGGCCGCCGTCGGTGACTGGTCGACGCTGGCGGCCGGCACCACGGTCGCTCTTCCCGTCGACGGTGCCGTCGTCCGCTCGGCGGACGGCGACGAGACGCGCCTCTACTGGTATCAGGACGAGGCCGGCACGACCGCCGACATCATCTATGCTCTGGACAAGACAGCGTGGACGGACGGCACGCCGGTGCCCTTGACCACCAGCGAACCCGACGTGGACAACCTCATCGTCGATGACGACTGGCTGTACTGGCGTCGGGGCATCAATACGATCTTCCGCCTCGATCTGGCCAACGCCCAGCCGGTGTTTGCCGACCCGGCCATCACGAACATCGAGGTCACGCAGGGCATGCAGACGCTGACGAACGATCTCGACCTCGTTCGCGACAAGGCGACGGCGGCACGCATTCACCTGGAAACCAGCGAACTGGCGGGTGTGGCGGGCGTCCCGGTACGCGTGACGCTCACCGGACGCGACGCCGCGGGCGTGCCGCTGCCCGGATCGCCACTGCCGACCCGCCTGTTCAACCTGGCCGGCGGCACGCCGGATCGCGACAACCCGGCGCACTCGGTCAACTTCCGGTTGCCGGCGGCCTGGGTTGCCGACAGTTTCTCGCTGTCGGCCAGCGTCGAGTCGCTCAGCGTCGCCGACGTCGACGCCGGCAACAACCAGTTCGACACGGGCGTGCTGCATCCGCGTCCGAAGGCGGACGTGTGCGTGAAGTTCCTGCCCATCGTCACCACCCAGGGACTGACTTACCGCACGACAAATCCGCTCACCGGCAACTTCACGCCGGGCTTTCTCGACATCGTCGAACGGCTCGAAACGCTGGTCCCGACATCCCGCGTGAATTTCTACACGCAGCAGTCGGCGCTGCGAAAACCGCAGGCGCTGACCATTCCGCAGCCGTTCAACCTGCTGCCGGACGGCGAGCACCTGCTCGGCGCGCTCTACGAGCACAACATCTACGACATCTCGCCGTTCTGGTGCGGCGGCGACAATGCCCGCACGCATTACGTCGCCATGGTGCATCCGGGCATCGACACCACGCTCCCCAGCGGGGCGATGCGCCTGGGCAAGGGCATGCTCGGCGAACCGGTCGGTTGGGCTGAGATGCTCGCCACGGAGACCGACTTCGGCTATCCGCTCGGCGGCGCGGTGATCGCCCACGAGCTGAACCACAACTACGACAACCTCGCCGGCAATGACAACCCGTTCCAGCACGTCGCCTGCGGGCTGCCCGCCGACTCGGATTTCAACGAGGAGTACGTGTACGACGCCGACTCGATCGGCACGAACGGCGGCATGCTGGACGAAAACGCGGGCTGGGGCTACGACCTGGTGAGCGGCGAAGTGATCACCCCGGCGGAAGGCCGCGACTACATGACCTATTGCGGGCCGCGCTGGATCTCCGACTACCGCTGGAACCTGCTAATCGACAAGCTCGAGGACAAGCCCGCCGCCGCGTCGCGGGACAACACCCCGTCACGGGGCGGCACCGTATCCGACGCAATCGTCGTTTACGGACTCATCGCGGCCGACGAGAACAGCGCGACGCTGCTGCTCGCCGATCGCGTACCGCCCGGCGTGTCGGTGCCCGACCTGGCCTCGAACGGCGCCGACGACCACGCGCCGGGGCAAAGCTACACGCTGCGGCTGCTCGATGCCGCGGACGCGGTACTGGCCACGCACCCGGTCTCGCCGTCGCGGTCGGACGAGGCCACCGCGGGTGTCGACAACGAGTACCACTTCTACACCACCGTGCCCTATGTCCCGGGAACCGCAGCGATGGAAGTGGTCCGCAACGGCGTGGACTCCCTGACCGGTCTGGTGGCCTCGGCCGCCGTGCCGGCCGTCAGCATCGACAGCCCCACGAGTGGATCCGGTTTCGCCGGTTCGTTGACTGTCGAATGGACCGCTGTCGATGCCGACGGCGATGACCTGACGGCGAAAGTGCAATACAGCGCCGATGGCGGCGCCACCTGGCAGCTGATCGCCACGGGCCTCACCGAGACGCCGCTTATCATCGATGATTCATCCGACCTGCCCGGCAGCAACGACGCGTTTGTGCGGGTGCTCGTGAGCGACGGCTTCAACGTCGGCGTCGCCACCGCCGGCCCCTTCTCCCTGGCCGACCAGGCCCCGCGCGCCGCCATGCTGGCGCCGAAAGCGGGCGCGCAGTTCCGCGTGCACGAAACCGTGGTCGGTCGCGGTCGTGGCACCGATCCCGAGGACGGCATCCTTACCGGCAGCGACCTGGACTGGTTCGTCTCCGGCCCCGACAACGTCTCGATCACCGGTGACGAGCTGTCGCTCGACCACCTGCGTCCCGGCACCTACAGCGTGTCCTTCACGGCGAAGGATGGGCTCGGCCAGTCCGACACGGTGCTGTCGAGCTTTGTCGTCGCGCCGAAGGGCGTACCGGATGCGGCGACGATTGACCTGGACGGCACCTGCAATGATGACGCTTACCTGGCCGACGACGAAGCGCTCATGCTGCGCGATCTTGCGACCGGCGACGGCGTCGTGCGCGGCGCGCATGTCGGTGCTCACCTGTACGTGTGCGCCAACGGACTGCCGGCGACCGTTTCCGCCGAAGACGACAATGCCTTCTGGTTGCACGTGGACACCGACGCCAGCGGTGAAACGTCCGTTCAACCGGGCGACCGGGCCTTCGGCGTGTACCAGGACGGGCGCCTGGAAACCCTGAGCGGCAGCGGCGGCTTCTTCACGGTGGACGGTTCGCCGCAGGGGATGCTCGCATTGACCGCCGTCGACGGTGACACCTGGTCGGCGGAACTGCGCATCGACGAGGCCGCGCTCGGCGAGTGGGGGCATCTCGCGGCGATCCGTGCCTCGTGGCTGCACCTTTCTGCGGAAACGGACACCGCCTGGCCACCGCAAAGCGAGTCGCAGACGCCGGCGGGCTGGGGCCTGATTGCACTGGGCCCCCTGGCTCAAACCATCGACTTCCCCCAGCCCGCCGACCGCGTCATCGGCGACCCGCCGTTCGCCGCGAACGCCACCGCATCGTCGGGACTGGCGGTGAGGGTAACCTCGCTGTCGCCGCAGGTGTGCACCGTGGACCCGTCGAACGTCGTCTATCCCAATGCCGACGGGCTGTGCAAGCTGGAAGCGGGCCAGCCCGGCACCCCGGCGTATGCGCCCGCGCTGCCGGTCCAGCGTACGTTTACGGTCGTCGGCATCCCGGACGCGGACGGCGACGGCATCCCGGACTCGGCCGACAACTGCACGCTGCGCGCCAATCCCGCCCAGCGAGACACCGACGGCGATGGCATCGGTAGTGCCTGCGACGCAGACATTGCCGGAAACGACTGCAGCGTCAATTTCGGCGACCTCGCGGCCATGAAAGCCGCTTTCCTGAGCAACCCCGTCGACGCGGACTGGAACGCGGACGCCGATTTCGATGGTGACGGCCTCGTGAACTTCGGCGATCTTGCGTTCCTCAAGAGCAGCTTCCTGCTGACACCCGGCCCGAGCGGCATCCCCAATGCGTGCGGCGAGTGCTCGCTGGCGGGCATCGGCGCCGATCCGGCACAGGATTTCGGCGTGCCCATGTACGTGCGCGGATCGTTCAACGACTGGGCCAACCCGCAGCCCGCTCCACCGTACCTGCTGGAGAACTTCGACGACGGTGTCTATCGCGCCCGCTTTTCGCTCCCGGCCGGCCAGTTCGAATACAAGATCGCCGACGGCGACTGGACCCTGGAATTCGACGATCCGCCGGAGACGACCCAGGTGGGCCAGCCGCAAATACTTGCGGGCGGACCCACGGACTCGAGCCCCAACGTGCCGCTGGAGATCGACGAGCCCGGCTGCTACGAGTTTCGCATCGACATCAACGACGAGCAGGTGCCGCCGGCCGAAGTGCTGCTCGAGGTGCTGGAGGTGTCCTCGCCGTAGCGCGCCGCTGACAGCCCGCCTCGTCATTGCGAGGAGCGCAGCGACGCGGCAATCTCCACCAGGTTGTTGCGCGGCCGGAAGGGATCCCACCTCACGACTACGTCAAGAGATTGCCACGCCCTCCGGGCTCGCAATGACGTGAATTCAGGTTCTTCGACCAGCGCGTTACACCTTGTCGCCTGCGACCGCCGGTCCGGGTACTATTCGGAGGCTAGCGCCGGCGCTTTCGCATCAGCGCCGTCCCGACACCCGACCGAGAATCGACATCCGATGAACTTCGCGAAAACCGTCCCGTGCGCGGTCGCCACCGCGCTGATCGCCGTGTCTGCCCTTGTGGCACCGACTGCCACCGCCAAGTCGCTGTCGCTCACGGACCTGTTCGACCGCGTGAACCCGTCCGTCGTCGTGCTGCACACCGTCGAGCGGCGCTCGGCGCCCGATAATCCTCGCCAGCAGGTCTCGCTTCCCGGTCTCGGGTCCGGCGTGCTCATCGACAACGACGGACACATCGTGACGGCCGCGCATGTCGTTCAGACGGCCGACGTGGTGAAGGTGGAGTTCATCACCGGCGCTGAAGTGATGGCGCGCGTGGTTGCGTCGGACCCGACCGCCGATGTGTCGCTACTGAAGGTGGAGGAAATCCCCGACCGGATACGGCCATCGAAGCTGGCGGACTCCGATGCCGTCCCCATCGGGTCCGAGATCTTCGTCATCGGCGCGCCCTACGGCCTCGGTCATTCGCTCACCGTGGGCCACATCTCGGGCCGTCACAGCGGCGGCCAGGGCCAGCAGGGCATGGTGCCGCTGGACGCCGAGCTGTTTCAGACCGACGCGTCCATCAATCAGGGCAACTCGGGCGGACCGATGTTCAATCAGAACGGCGAGGTCATCGGCATCGTAAGCTATATCCTGTCACGCTCGGGAGGCTTCGAGGGGCTGGGCTTCGCCGTCACCTCCAACACGGTGCGCGCCAAGCTGTTCGAGCAACGAAGCTTCTGGACCGGGATGACCGGCGTGCCGGTGTATGGCGAACTGGGGGCGGCGCTGAACGTACCGCAGCCCGTCGGTTACCTCGTGCAGAAAGTGGCCCGGGACTCGCCAGCCGAACGCATGGGTCTGCGAGCCAGCACCGTTCCGGTGTCGATTGCCGGCCGCACGGTCGCCATCGGCGGCGACATCATCCTGAAGGTGGGTGAATTCGAGGTCTCGGCCGACAATGCCACGCGCATCCAGGATGCGGCCGACGCACTGGGCGAACGCGAGAAGCTGGTCGTGCGCGTGCTGCGCGCCGGGCAAATCATCGACCTGGACTTCTACGGCTTCCACAAGGGCCGGTCGGACTGACTGCCCGCGACACCGCGACCCGACCGGCTACAGCTCGAAGATCTCGCCGACGCGTATACGGAAGCCGGGCAACAGGTCCTGTGCTTCGAGGCAGTCGTCGGCCGACAGCCGGCGTACGTCGAGAAGGTCGCGGTAAACACGAACCTGCTGCGCGTCGGGATCGACGATCCAGACGAGCGAGCAACCGGCGGCCAGAAAATCGGCGACCTTGGCCTGTACGGCCGATGCCCGGTCACCGGGCGACAGCACCTCGATGGCCAGTTCCGGCGCGCCGGGTATCGGCCTGGATTCGTCCTCGAGCCGAAGATAGCGGGCCCGTGCAACCACGGCGACGTCGGGTGCACGGACGGTATCGGGCGCGCGACTCAGGATGAATCCGGGATCGCAGGTGAGCAACACGCCGACGGGGTGGTCTCGCAGGTAGCGATCCAGCAGACCGACCAGCCGCGCCGACAAGCGGCCGTGTCGACCGCCGGGCGGCGGTTCGGAGATGATTTGCCCGTGAACGAGTTCGTAATGACGGCCGTCATCGGGCACTCGATACAGATCGCTCACGGTCGCGAGCGTATTCGGGTGCTGTGCCATCCAGCAATTGTAGCAAACCGCCGACTGCGCCGACGCCGATCAATTCAAGCGTACTGGCCGGCGTTTCGGCCTTGCGATCGGCCTGACGGCACCAACCGCGCCGTTCAGTGCGGCGGCGTCGCGTCCCCCACCTCCATGCCACCGTCGCACGGCACGATGGCGCCGGTCATGTAGGCCGCCTGGTCGGAACACAGGAACGCCGCCAGTTGACCGATCTCCGCCGCTTCGCCAAAACGCTTGAGCGCAATGCGGTCGGTCCACACCTTGCGGATCTGCTCCGTGGGCGCCAGGCGCGCGACGCCTTCGGTGCCGTTGATCGGGCCGGGCGAAATTGCGTTCACACGAACGCCTTCGGCGCCCCATTCGAGAGCGAGGCATTGCACCAGCATGTTGATGCCCGCCTTGGCGGCGCACACGTGCGCCTGGAATGGCATGGCCACGCTGCCCTGCGGTGCGGTGATGGCAATGAGCGAGGCGCCCGGCTTGTTCAGGTGCTCATAGGCCTTCCAGAACAGGTTGTAGGTGCCGAGCAGGTCAATGTCCACGACGGCCTTGAAGCCGTTGGGCGAGATCTTCGTTACCGGGGCCGGGAAGTTGCCAGCGGCGCCGGCGATCACGATATCCAGCGGACCGAAGGCCTCGACCGTGTCGTTGACGATGCGCCCGACCGCCACCTCGTCGCGCACGTCGGCGGCCAGGCCCACCGCTCGGCCGGATCCCGCCTGGTCGATCTCGGCGGCCGCCCGACCGGCTTTCTCTGCATCGCGGCCGAAGACCGCCACGTCGGCGCCGAGGCCGGCGAGCGCCTTCGCAATGCCCAGATTGATGCCGCTGGTACCGCCGGAAATGAGTGCCCGCCGACCGGCGAGTGCATTGTCGTTGGCCATGATGAGGTTCCTTTCGTTGGTGCTTCGCCAGCGGCGCCACGCGTAGTCGGCGCACCGGCGACTGAAGATCAAAGCTGGCGCTTGTAGCGCGTTCCGGGCGGCGGCGGGTCGTTCGGCGGCCCGGCGAAGCACTGGGCCATGGACATCCAGCGCCGTGCCGTCTCGCCCGTGACGGCAAGCTCTGTGTCGGCAATGTTGCGCACCTGCGTGACCACCTGGCAAAAGGCCACGGCGTCTCCCTTGACGCGCTCGTCGTCGCGCGCTTCGTTCCATTCCCAGATCTTGCCCGCCGGCGACGTCAACCGCACGTAGGGCACATCCGGCGGCACGTCGAGGCGACGATTGGCAAAGGTCCAGCCGAAGGTCTGCACGCCCAGGTGAGCGATGTTGCGGATGCGCTCGCCGTTGACGCGATCCACGCCCAGCACGTCGTAGACGGCCTGGCCATGAGCCCAGGTTTCCATCAAGCGCGCGGTGATGCTGGCACGCACGCTCATGTCGGGACCGGCCCAGCGCACGCGGGCGGTCGGGTCGGCATCGGCGAAGCGCCCGGCCATTTGCTCGCAAAACGTGCGCCATGTATCGCGGAGGGCCGTGCCGGCCAGCCCGGCCAGGCGCTCGCGCTCGAAGCCCTTGAAGTCGCCGCTCGCCATCGCGATCTTCACATCGGCGAAGAACGCGGCAAAGGCCTCCGGTTCGTGGAGCGCCTGGTCGGCGGCGACGTTCCACAGGTGCAGGTGGCCCAGGATGTCGTCGATGGTCCACTGCTTGAACAGCGTCGGCTGCCGGTAGTCGGCGTCGCCCAGCGGGTCGATCAACGCCGCCAGCGCCCGGCACTCCTCCAGAAAATCGGTCACCTGCGGAAACACGTCTACCCTACCCCGGCCGCTCGTCCGGCTCATCTTCGATGGTGATCAACAGCGCGTCTGCCGCCACCTGGTCGCCCACGGCGTGTTCGATCGCAACGACACGACCGGCCCGTGGCGCCACAATCTCGTGCTGCATCTTCATGGCTTCGAGCACGCACAATGCGGCGCCCTCCGCCACGGTGTCGCCTGGCGCGACGGAGACCGCTTGCAGCACACCGTGCATCGGCGCGTGCACCAGGCCGTCGTTCGCCTCGGCGATTCCGGCGGCTTGCACACCGTAGCGGGAAAAGACCCAGTCGCGACCGTCCACGCACAGATCGATGCCGCCGGCCTCCGTTGCGGCGAACAGGACCCGGCAGTGGCGCCCGTCTGACTTCACCACGGCACCATTCGCGTCGCTGTCGGCCACGGTGAGCGACAGGCTGTGCTCACCTGACTCGGTCGCGTACGTGTCGGCAGACGACCCCGCGACGGGTTTCACCAGCACGCTCGCGCGCTCGCCATTGACCACCAGCTCGTAACGAGTGGCCAGCGTGCCGCTGCTGGACCAGTGCAGCAGCGATGATGCCACCAGCAGGCTGCGCGCGTGGGCCTGCGCAACTTCCTGGCGGTAGAGCATCACCGCGGCGATGGCCGTTGCTGCGGCAAGGTCCCCGGCGTCGGCGACAACGTTGGGCGAGTGGTCGTCGATGAAGGCCGTGGTAACCGCGCCCTCGACGAACGCGGCCGCTTCGAGCGCATCGACCAGGAACGACCGGTTGGTCACAACACCGAAGGCCGCGGTGTCGCGCAATGCAGCCACCAGCCGACGCCGGGCGGTTTCCCGCGTGTCGCCCCAGGCGATGATCTTCGCCAGCAGCGGGTCGTAGTACGGCGATACCGTTTGTCCCGACTGCACGCCGCTGTCGACCCGCACGCCATCGCCGGCGGCTGCATGCCAGACGCCGATCGTGCCGGTGCCGGGCAGAAAATCCCTGGCCGGATCTTCCGCATACAGGCGCGCCTCGATGGCGTGCCCGGCAAGGCGCACATCGTCCTGCGCCAGCGGCAGCGGCTCGCCTGCCGCCACGCGCAATTGCCAGCCGACCAGATCCAGCCCCGTGATGCACTCGGTCACCGGGTGTTCGACCTGCAGGCGCGTGTTCATTTCCAGGAAGTAGTAGTTGCCGTCGTCATCGAGGAGGAACTCCACCGTGCCGGCACCGCGATAGTCGATGCTGCGCGCCGCCTCCACGGCGCTCGCGCCCATGGCGTCGCGCAACGCCGGGGTCACGACCGGGCACGGCGCTTCCTCGATCACCTTCTGGTGGCGTCGCTGCATGGAGCAGTCGCGCTCACCCAGGTGGATGACGTTGCCGTGACTGTCGGCGAACACCTGCACCTCGACATGGCGCGGTCTCACCAGCGCCTTCTCCAGGATCAGCGCGTCGGAGCCGAAGGCGTTGCCGGCTTCGCTCCGCGCGCGCGCCAGCGCCGCAGGCAGCTCTTCAGCGGCACCCACCAGCCGCATGCCCCGCCCGCCGCCACCGGCCGACGCCTTGATCATCACGGGATAGCCGATGTCATTCGCTGCCCGGACAAAGGCCGCGTCGTCCTGGTCGTCACCCTGGTAACCGGGCACGCAGGGCACGCCGGCATCGATCATGCGGCGCTTGGCGAGCGCCTTGTTGCCCATGACGTCGATCGCGTCCGGCGACGGGCCAATGAAGATCAGCCCGGCCTCGCTGCAGGCACGGGCGAAGTCGGCGTTCTCTGCCAGGAACCCGTAGCCGGGATGGACCGCGTCGGCGCCCGTGCGCTGCGCGGCATCCACGAGCGCGGCGATGTCGAGGTACGACCCGGTCGCCGGCGCCGGGCCGATGCGCACCGCGTCGTCGGCCACCCGCACGTGCCGGGCGTCGGCATCGGCATCGGAGTACACGGCGATGCAATGAAAGCCGAGGGCCTGCACCGTGCGCGCGATACGGCAGGCGATCTCGCCCCGGTTGGCAATGAGTATCCGGCGCAAGGCGCTACATCCTCGCCACGCCGAAGCTGTTCGGCTGCAGGCGGCGACGGCGGGCCTCGGCGCAGGTCGCCAGCGCAAAGGCCAGCACCCTGCGCGTGTCGCGCGGATCGATCATGCCGTGATCCAGCAGCCGACCGGAGGTGTAAAAGGCGTCGGACTGGCGGTCGAAGTGCGCAACGAGCGCCTGGCGCTGCGCTGCCATGCGTTGCTCGTCGATGGGCAGGCCGCGCCGCTTCGCTGCCGCCGTCATCACCTGCTCCATCGTGAGCGCCGCCTGCTCGCCGCCCATGACGCCGGTGGTGGCGTTGGGCCACGTAAACAGGAAATCCGGTTG
>JAAUYH010024891.1_pt1 | contig 18056 bp, 12 predicted proteins | sample 7278061 | NCBI WGS metagenome assembly JAAUYH01 (sample SAMN14350203, study PRJNA611818) | marine sediment metagenome | isolation source: surface marine sediment (0.6m) | place: French Polynesia: Moorea | collected 2018-08 | reverse complement strand
CCCAAATTTTTGCAACTGCAAACAACATGCCCAGCTCACGTCAGTACACACATATCGAGGCAATGCGAGGGGGAATGATGACCAGCGAAATCGCGTCGAATTTGGTGTAAAAGCCACAATGGGGACAACACTGAACCGAGAAACCGGGCATCAGTTGATATGGGGCTTCAGTTGATATGGCTCGAGACGCTGCTTCGACAGTGGTTTATCATTTCACAGCACAATGGATCGAGTACGCAGATAGAGCATTGCTGCACAAAATTTTAGACCAACCGCCCAGCTCAGCACCCAGCATAGCATGCATCGGTCGATACAGTATAAAAGCGGGCGATGTGCACAAGCAACCAACAACAAGCAAGCATGGTGTCGATACTTTCCATCGTTCTCACGCTGGTCGTCGTCGGGGTGCTCGGCATTTGGTTGACAGCGGGTCGTATCCGTGCCATTGAAGTACGGGCGGGCGATGTGTTCGTGAAACCGGAAGAGGAGGGAGGTTATCGTGTGGTGAAGGTGCTGAAATTGGATGAGCTTGTGCCTGCCTACCACATCTGCGTGTACGGCGACACCCTGCGAACCATCCCCAAAAGCATCGACACCTCAAAGTTGCACCCGTTCATTATGCACCTCCCCGTTGCCCGCGAAATGCTGTGGAGCGGCTCTCCCGTGCTGGTGCAGAACGAGGCAGTGCAAGAACACGAACTCGAAGGGTACAAGATGTACCTCGAAGCGATGAACCGGACTCCGGGCACGACTCGGGACATATTTCGGGAGCAACGGTGAATAAAGCCATAATTTTCATATATTTTGTGTCAATGAATCGAGCTAGACAGCGGAGGTTCACCATGATTTTGCCTCGTCAACGATAACCGAAAACAACTGGGCCGTCTATCGCTCTCGCTCGTCTGCCACGACGATGGCAACCGTCACGATCGGAGAAGCAACTGACATCAGAGGCGCCAAATTCGGTTGACCGCGCACGACACTGGGGTGTCAGTCAACGGCAGAAATAACGGTAGAAATATTTCAAGACGGGCATGATGAAAAGGTTAGAGATTACCGTAGCGCTGTTGCAAGAGGTTCACACGACAAGTTGGGATCACTTTTCAAAATCTATGCACTGTAGAAAGAGCGGATACTGGTTACTGTACAGTACCACGTTGCGCGTACAAATGCAGCTGTGCTCATGCGAGACTTGCACATGGGCGTGACGCAAGACCGCATACACCAGTGCCGTAGTGCTGTAGCACACCTATGCATGCCACTAAACACGGCACGGCATGCGAGAACTGGCGACTTCTGGAAGCTCATCGAATGAGGCGGTACTGTACGCATGCGCGACTAGCGCATCTGCAAAGGGGAGTACATGTACTACCTTCGCACGCACTCTACAACTATTCACAGCTATCGTAGACGACGGCCAACAAACGGAAGACGCGAGCCAAATTGGGAAGACAAAACAAATTAAACAAAGCGCACTATCGAATGTCACCAACGCGCCCATCGACGCCCGCCTGATTCAGGAGCATCTTCCTGAAACGCCTAAAGCACTTGATTTCGGTGGTGCGGAAGTGTTTGCGGCCCTTGATGGTGGGGCACGCCTTCGCCAGCCGAGGCTGCAGCACGCGCAACGCGTCGGGGATGCGCTGGTACTCGGGTGGGAGGCTGGCGAAGCGGGCGCGCAGCTTCTTCACCGCCTCGGCGTACAGCTGGGTGTCGACGTCAATCATCCACTTGTAGTAGCGCTCGCTGCCCCAGCGCAGGAGCACGCGCTTCACGGCGGCCTTCTTCGCGGCGGACTGCTGCACGTTGACGGGCGGCAGCAACAGGTCGACGAGGCGCCAGCGCAGGTCGTGCATGAGCACGGCGAGCGACATCTCCCAGTACTCCGCCACGACAATCAGGTTGAAGTGCTTGACGGCGGCCTCTATCTGCTTGCCGATCTTCGCCTGCGATAGGGACTCGGACATTCGGTCGCTATCCGACACGGCGGGGTACAGTCGCGGCGCACCGAGGTATTCCAGCATGGGGCGCACGGGCACCAAGTTGATGCGCTTCTCCTCGTATGCGAGTAGCGACTCGGCGCGCGCCTCGGCTCCACGCAGCGTGGCGACACGGTACAGTCGACTGGTGCCAATCAGTTGGCGCAACTCGGGGGTGTAGTTCATGTGCGCGCAGTACGCGGTGTAGGGACTGAGATTGACATCTTCCAAGTTGTTGGCGGTAAGGGTGTACTGTCCGTGCGGGAGGACTTTGTCGAACGAGAGGTAGGTGGCCTTGCACTGTGCGCTCACGGCGTCGAGGCGCTGGTGCAGGAGGTCGGCGAGGCTGCTGCTCGCGGTCTTAGGCGTGCGTAGCACGAGGATGCGGGGGCACTCCAGCACGTCGTGGTTGAGGCGCAGCAGGTTGTGCGGCAGCGCCGGCGCCGGCGCGCCCAGCCCCACGTAGCTCACGCACTGGTACGCCACGCACACGCACAGGACGGCGCACAGCGCCAGGCTGAGCCGCGCCTCGCACGTCGCCTTGCGCATTCGCGGCGTCAGGAACACCATGTCGACGGCTGTACGCACGGCGCCACGCCCCCGCGCATCGGCGCCGCGCTTTTGTGCGGCGACCCAGCGGCACAACAATGATACGTGGCGCCTGGTGTGTGCATTGTATTGCTGGCGCGCATTATTTTGTGCGTATGATGGTTTTACCGAAACCCCAGACCTGGCCTCGCGACGTTCGGCAACAGCCCGAGCCGGAGTTGTTTTCGAAATCTGCGCTCACTGCCGTAAAACACGACCAGGGTCTGCGCCGAGGCTCCGATTGATGCTACTGTACACTGGAATCCCAGTCGGGACGGAAGCATCAACTGATCTCTTGAATTCGTGCCTGTCCAATAGTTGGGCGTTCCGCAGGATTCCCTACTGCACTGTCTAATCCGCACAAATAACCGCCGAACAAATATTAATCTCATGTGCTGTTGCAACGTCTTTTTTCGCTCGTTTTTTGTACACCCATCCGTCGCGTGTCACTTGTTTCTACAGTACTGTATATTACATCCCCACCCTTTTTCGTCATTCTTCTCAAAGCTTTTCTTTCTTCATTCGCATTCCTGAATTTTGAGAATCACTCCTGACTACCGCCAGCAATTTATATCGTCAGTTTTATTTTACAACAATGTTACAATCTTGTTTCTCCCCCCAAAAACTCGCTCCTGCCCGAACTCGCACAATACTACAGTAGCTGTACCGGGAATGAGTCATCTGTGCTGAAATTCCATGGATTTTGTACGATCCATCCATCCATCCATCCATCCGCCTGTCTACCGTTTTCAAATACCTGCACATCAACCACTCGTCATTGTACCGTGATCTGCCCACTAAATCCCCGCGTCTTCCAGATGATATTAGCACGTGTAGATTCAACAACTCCCGCCAGACCCATTCCCATGTACTGTACAGGACCTCCCCACGCTACTGCAAACCCATCACACCACCGATCGCTGATCCGTTTGGGCAAACCCACAATCACATCTCCCATCCCATCGAGACACTCGGGCAACCCTACAGCCAGCCAGTTCCACACCCCATCATTCCCCAGCCGCACCTGCAACACGAGCGACACGGTACAAAAGTAAGAAAGTTTACCTCGTTCTCAGCATGCGCGAGAACTGGACGGAACAGGATCGCCGTGAACGAGAGCACCAGCGCGACCGGTCGAGTTGCTTGCTACAAAAAGAACCGTACAAATAAGAATGAAGTCTTGTTAGTAAGTCTGGTCGTACAACTACATTAGTCAACAAAATGCGCGCACGCCATCAGTCGAGCGTGCGCCAACACACTCCGTCGCCGCCCTTGAGCGCGGTGGGCACGTCCAAGCTCAGCAGCTCGACGTCGCCGTCAACGTACACCACCTTGAAGCGCTTCGCGTTTGTGTCGTAGTTCGTCACCTTGCCTTTATAGTACATTCCGCAATCCCACTGCACCTCGATCTTCTTGCCCATCAGCTTCTGCACGTGCTCGCGCTCCTGGTCGTTCATCATGTTACAATTCGCCGCTCCGCATCGGCACGAAAAACTGCGCTCCTTGATCTTGCCCATCATCCCAAAATCCTCGAATCCGTAATTGAACGTCAACTCCGTGCCCACCTTCAGGTCTCGCGTCGCGAACAGGCCCACATGCGTCTCGCCTGTCCTCTGCTCCGTCCACTTGAGACTGATACAATTCGGGTCACAGCTCGAGTTCATGAACCTGGCCAGATTTCCTTTCTTCTCCGAATCCACATATAACCCAGGCCCGATTTCCATGATGTAGTAATCGTTCTTTGCTGCCTCCTTCTTCGCCGCCAACCGCTTATGCAGTCGTTCCTGGTCGATAATCTCACCAACATACTCAATAATAAAGTCTCCCTTTTCCACGTTTTCCTCCAATCTCAAGCCCCACCCACGATCGTCCGCCGTGTAGAACGGCTTCACTTTGGGTTGCCTTCGTTCCGAAAACTTTCGATTCACGCAGCGACTTCCCGCTTCACACAATTCCGGATCACAAAACAGTCGCGAGGCAATATTCATGCAATCGTCGTCATTACAAAGTTCACCCTCTCTCTTCACATCGTGCATTTTGCATAGACACGTCAGCAGCGCACTTTCGTCCGGCTTCTTGGGTCGCTGCACGCCGGGCAAGTATTGTGACTCCTTGAGTTCGGTGAACTTGGGGAACGGGGGTGGGGATTTCGCCGACAATGCGACACTCTGAAAACTGTCGCGGTTGTCATCCCACCACGGTTGGTGCGCGAAGATACCACTAGGCCACTCGCGTGGATACTTGAGATATCCCCACAGGTCGCCCAACGCGGCCAAGAATTTTGGATCCCGCGACACCTCGTGGAAGTCCCTGCGCACCCCGGCCACCAATGGTGTGATGTCTCTCGCCACCGCAATCGCGACCTCACCCGTGCCAAACATCATGCATGCCCAACTGGAAGCATGGGCGATGGGCACCTTTGGGTCGACCGACAAGTCGGGGTACTGCCGCGCGGCAAAGTCCGGTAGCATAATCTGTGCCGGCCAAGGATGTGGGCATCCACGCGTTTGAATCCAGCACACACGTTCCTTCTCGGCGCGTACCATGGAGTCGCGATAATAATAGAGAAATTCGTTCGCGCGAACGATCTCTATTAGGTCGTCCGCGAGAACGAAGCAACGCGGCTCGCACCACCAGCGACGTGGGTAAAATGTTTTGTCGCTGGAGTACCGATAGGCGTCACGTAGCGCGCGCTCGTAAGCCGTACCCCCTGCACGTGCGACATGAAGATTCTTCTCAATGCCCTTCTCCCAACTGACGACACACGTGCGTTTGTTCACCCAAGCGAACTGTTGTGTACCAAAGTACATGACGCAGGTGTCATCGTCACGGCGCTTTATTCGGAGGCTAAGCTTGTAGCGCTCCTCACCTGTGACACGAGCATCCAAGCGAACGACCTGGGCGGGCCAGAACGGGTAGCCGGTGGTCTTCGCCCACACGACGCCATCGCGTTTGCACAAGTCGGCGCATCGCAGGAGGGAGGCCTTCTCGCGATGCGCGGGGAGCTTGACGAGCTTGGCGCTCTTCTTCGGCGGCACCTTGTTGCTCTTGGTAGCGCGGAAGTAGCGGCGCGAATCGTTTTCCGCTTTGAAACTGCGGCGCATCGGAGAGGAGGGCAACGAGTCGTGGGTGGCCGCGCCGTTCGTGTCGTCGCTCAGCGTGTCCTCGCTCGTGCTGTCGCGCCCACGCTTGCGGCTGTGCTGCATGGCGCGGCGCGGAGGGGTGCTCGGCTTCACTCGACGCGTCGCCTGCGCCGCCGCGGTGGATGGCTTGCGATGCGCGCAGTGCACGCCACTCGGTGCGAAGCCATTCATGCAATCCGGCATTTATGGATCTCGCCCTTACAGTAGTGGAATTTTCCCAACCCGTTCTTTATCCGTTCAAATGTTAACCACCGATTTGTTTCGTCGTTCCATTCCCACTTTCGCTTCTCATTCGTCTGTTTCCCGCTTTTGAATAGATGATGCCGTTTATGATCCGCTCCGATTTGTTGTTTTTCCCGTTGGAACGAGTTTCTGAATTCACTGTGGCACACACGCATGCATACAGTCCTGGGATTGACCAGGACAGTTGCGTTAGTTGGGTGCGCGCTGTGCTTTAATTGGGTCCCTCTTCAGCTCCTTGCTTAATCTGCCCTGCGACGGTAGGCACCCAACGGTAGTTCCAACAGGTGCGGTTTGGCGCGTAATCCTTGTGATTTGTAGCTTCATCTCGAACGTAGTTGTACAATAGAATAGTGGGGTTCGAATACCATCAAAATTTGGCAGGCTCTCCGTCTACGATCATCGTGAACAGTAGGGATGGTTTCTTCGTGATTTATTGGTTCTTCTGAAGGTCGCTTGTCCTATGGAATAGGGTTCTCAGAGTGCCAATAGTTATTTGCCGAGTAGCGCTCCTTTCATTCCCAGGTTCCTAGTTGGTAGGGTAGCTCTGCTAGCTTGCGTGAAATATGTGGGGGTGTATCACTACCATGCTGCCTTATATTTTCTCCTTATACACTACATTGCACCAACTGCTGAACTCTGAGAAGTCTAACACTATGCCACGCTACTCAGCCTACAACCAACATAAAACTATGTGCACTGCAACCCACAATAGTATTTTTCTTGGAAAACGCCTTGGCACAGCATTGAAGGCTCGAAAATGGAGTACTAGCCCTTGACTGCAGCGACCCAGGCGACAACGAGCCGCGAGGGAGACGTTTTGACTGGAACCTAAGTAAGGTAATTCGCTATTTGGTGCACACAGTATGGGTGAATGGCTGACGTCGGCTTGCAGTTTGAGCCACGGCAATTACTCCTCACTTGTTTGCGGAGGAGGCAAACTTTGATGACGCTATTTTCGGTTGTTTGTACTGTAGCCATGTTCTCCGTGTTGTCGTAGGAAATCCATTTCATCAGTTTTCTACCTGGAGCGCGTGAATTATTCGTCTGCCTGCACCTGCCACTATTGGACATCCGCTCCTTCCGCGGCTCAATTCCTCACGAGCATCGCCCAGATTTGCCCGTGATGGGCCCGAGGACCAGCATGGGCGTGCTGGTGGCGGCAGCCGTGTTCACCGCATGCGTGAAGTGGTTGTCGAACGCGATGAAAACCAACATGGCGTGCGAATTGAGCGTGGCCGCAAGTTGAATCGAGGCGTTGAAGCACAATATTCCTTCCGAACCGCCATATCGTATCTCGTTTTGTATCTCCGTCGAATCCGCTCCTACCTTTGAGGGTGTGCTCTCTGGCGAGTAGGGAATGCGCAGATATTTTGGTAATTGGTTTCACGACCCTAGCGCAACTTGCTGTTCTCCTAGGTGCGGACTTAAATTGGCAGACCAATCGGGAGTGGCGGGCTACCGCTGACTTGCTTGCACAAGAATGATCGTCTCTTGCTTCTGCGATACAACCGATCATGCGACGAGCTTTATTGTTGTACTGTACGTACACTACATCCGAATATCAGTCAGAATGGAGAGTTGTTTCATCCGTGAGAAAATTTCGTCGGGAAGAAGACGCCGTCTCCAACGCCGTATATCTTTCAATCCATCGATTATAATTTAGTTTGATCTTGAACTAAACGTAGAACGTACGACGCGTAGTGGTTCAGCAACAATGACTCGGGAATATGTTCACTGTCAACAAGTCATGCGTACTGCGACTCAAGCGGTACATTTTCTCTCACCCAACCTGATTGCCATCCGTCGCTACGGTTTCGATATGCTGCCATAGATTTCCATTTTGCCTTCCAACTGGAATGTTTTGTGTGGCCTAGCACATCTCAGATACCTCCACGCGTAAGCATAACACCCTGAACTCTTCATTTGGAAGTATGGCCTTGTGAATCACATTGCCCAACCCCTCACCGGGTTTCTTATGCACAGACCTAACTTGACGACCGTCCTCAAGTTAAATTGTGCCAGTATTACGAACAACAGTCTTCGATAGCAGTCTTCAGAACGGTTTTTCGCTTACAATGCTGGGAAACGCAGATACACCTTCATTTCCGATCGACCCGATCTCGGCTTGTGAACGCTGCGCGCACATCAACTTGACAGTCAATTAACGAGCGCACGACATATGTTGTTCTCTTTACAAATGCTTAGTCATTGCTGCGTCACCTGCACTTTACAAACTTAAAGGCATAGCGACATACGGTCATGAAGGTTAGCCATGACCCGCCTACTACTTTTTGCCACACTGATTCTTGTGTTCACCGTGTCATGTGTTGCCGGGAAGGCGACATGCTCCGTGCGATGCCACGACGGGAAGCAACCGTCTATCAAATGCGCCGGTGCTTGTACCGGCACTCCACAGAGCTGCAGCATTCGGGGAAAGACAGTTGGAGGAACATTGTCGTGTGCAGCCACAGACGAGACGACGAAGGTTTGCGGTGATCTGCCGGCGGATGTGTGTAGTTGCACGCCGAAAACGTGCAGCTCGTTCGATTGTGGCTGGGTGAGCGATGGGTGTGGTGGCCAAATCAAGTGCCCCGCTCGATCCAAGCGATGTAGTAACACGCGCAGGCGGCCCTGAGTAGATGTCACAAAATATTCTACAGAGTATTGTAACCCGGTAGTTGCTCGACCTTGGTAAACGAAAATTGGCGTAGTGGCGTTGTTCTTGTGGCCCGTTGCCCCGTTCGACCACTGCGCCGAAAGAGTCGGATGTGATTGTTCGCAGATCACTTGAAAATATTACTTTGCGGTCGGCATCGGAGTATTCCTCCGTGCATGACGACCGCTAAGCAATATTCTAGCGTTTGACACTTATGGAATGTTGGTCGCGAAGGAGGAGCTCCTTTGCGACCACCGCGACGACGAGAGAGCGGGTGATGATGCTGAATGCGCGTGGGTACAGCCTCAAGGTGAGTGGGTTCATCGTAGTCGTGCGGTCCTGTGTTTGTAACTAACACATTAACAAGGAGTTTGAGGGATGGGTTGTGAAGAAAAGTATATGGCCAAGGAGTGACATACACTTTTTTCTTCGTGCGCAAGTCGGGGTGCTGAGTGGGCATCGCAACCCGCACGAGCCCGCGTTGTTTCGCGTGACGTTACATGGCGTCCCCACAGAAGTTGATGGCAAGGCCAAACGCATTAGGGTGAAGTTTCCGGGAAAGGAACTGGCGTTTGTGGTGAGAACTGTTTATGAGCTGCAGGGCTGGACGGAAGTGTTAGAGGCATGTGAACGATGGGATATACGACAATTCTATACGGTGGGGAGGAGCGGCTATGTGGGTGGTGGCGGGCTGTATGAGGAGTATCAAGGGCTGAGAAAAAGGGATGAGATGGAGGTGACAATTCGGGTTTCGAGGCTCGACGTGATGAGCAAGAAAGAAGTGGAGAGGGTGAACAGAGATTTGTTCATGTTGGAGGAAAAGAGACACCGTGGCATGATACAGGTTGTGGACGCGCTGGAGATGGAATACACGTTGTATACCGTTTTTCCAAGGGTGAGGGGCACGGCGCAGATGTTGGTAAAATCTGGTGTTGATGAAAGGGGCGCGAGACGAGTGGCGCATCAGTTGTTGGAGGCGCTGGCACAATTGCATGAGTTAGGGTACGCTCACACAGCGATAAATGCGGAGAATGTCGTGTTTTTGCAGAGAGAGGCGCTGAGGGTGCGGAATTACCATGATGCTGTGAGCGTTGATGCGAGTGGGTACTTGCCATTGAATCATCGATACGGGAAAGGCAAGTATTTAGCACCCGAATGTATAGTACGAGCACCGTGTACAACCAAGGTTGATGTGTGGGCGGTAGGCGTGTTGTCATACGAAATATTGGCCGGGAAAACACCTTGGACCACAGGGAATGTGCAGGAGATGTACGAGAAACCGCCGGATTCACTCCGCTTTTTTGATGGCGTCGAGTGCGGGGAGCAATGCAGGGACTTGATACGTAAGATGCTGATTCTGGACCAGCTTGAGCGGCTGTCGGCTGCAGAGGCATTAAAGCATAAATGGTTTGACATTTATAATGAAGACAGCGTGAAAGAGTGGCACGCTTTCTAGCGCATTTGGGGTTCGGCTTTGAAAGACAGGTTTTTAGGAGACGAGTTGCCAATTGAGATTGGTCAACCCTCTTCTGTACTTCCAGCTTGTTGTTGCCCGTTGAATAAGTAAATTACTCCAGTTTGAGATATGAAACTTGGTAGAGTCTGAAGCCGAGATTGCTCTTTGCTACCTTAGCTCTGGAAGTCAAAAACAAGTCACGAGATAACTCTGCATCGCTCGGATTGACTACCGTAGTATGAGGAAATGGTGATCCCTTTGAAAGATGCAAATGGGTCGTGCCCTGTATTATTTGAATTTTGTTCAGAGCATTATCAACAGAGAACTTTGAATGACAAATGCGGATTGAAGTTGGTTATATGGATTGCACAAGAACCGGGCTGGTAGACTTAATCGAGCTCACAGGAATGCTCGTACAATTCGTTGCTAAACGTTCAAATCAACGTATTGTGGAGCACGATTGCCGTTTTCATCGCTGACCAAGACCTGGCATGCTACGGTTTCATATCCGCGAATCACATCCACGAATAGATTGATTCTGTAATTCATTTGTTTCACGTGTCTGAACGTGGCTTGCCTGAACCTTACAATAATACGGAGCACGGTCTAGGCACCAGCTGCTTTGCTTTTAATTTACAATTTCGATTTTCTGCACTGAAGCCGAACGATAACAGACACGTGTACAGTACTCTACAATGGTACATCGATTCATTGCGGTCACTGCTGTATTAGAGCTGGCTACCGGTAGTGCGGGTGTTGTAATCAAAGCGGAGGGCATTATAAATAGACATCGCCAAGTACCTTCAGAATGAGTGGTGTGTTTGAGAGACGACACAACTGGTCCCATTGGGTCTTGGACACCAAATAGATGAGCATGCACGAAGACATCAAGATCCTGTAACGGAGGTGTGTGTAATGAGAACACACAAATATGTACAATGCTAGTTGCAGAGCCAGTAATTCTGCAAGACAAAGTGGTAATGGCGCAGACGGACCAGGAAAACATGGCGCCCACATTGAAAAGATGCACGAAACAGTGGCATCCCAGCGTGCGGGGTAGCAGTGAGTGCTGTGAAGAATGACAATGTACGACTTGAAATAGAAGAGTAGATGTCGGCCGAGGGAATGTGGACAATTGCATAGAACGTGCCCAAATGAGAGGCAACGTTTTGGTTGATTCCAGTGGAAGAATGTTACTGGGTTCGGATATCGTTGCGTGGGGGCTTGTTAGGCAAGGCGGGAATGAACCGGAGTCCTAAACAATGGTAACGTCATAATGTTATAATCCGTTGGATGCTGTTCTTTGAGAGTGTTTGCGAAGTTCAGTGCGTAGTCGATGTTGCGTTCATTCCCGAGAGTTGTGCGGCATCGTCAAGAGAGTTGAGCAGTGTAGTGAGGTTGTGACCCGTTTCTCTTTGATTGAGTAAGAATGCATAAAACCGGCTAGCGGGATTCGATTAACCGTAATATAGAACGTATGTTGCATCGGAATTTGAAGTTTCGCGTAAAGAAGAACGAATAATCGGTTGATCATTTCGGCACACTTGGTTGTGTTGAGCAGCAACAGTGTGACAGTTTGCAAATCGAATTGTCAACATGATTTGTGAAAAGCAATGCTTGAGGAGGATTCGTACAGAAACACGTATTGGAACTACCTCTTGATCAACTCGATATATGTTGCGAGATGGCTTGAAAACCAAAACACAACTGTGAAACCCAAACCCGCAATCGTGTCGAACAACAAGCTCATTGTTGTGTTTCTGTCGACCCTGATTGCATTGTTACACGCAACACGTACACCGAGAAACACTCTCAGGAGAGAAGTTAAGAAAAGAACTTCGACGAGAAAAGAAGAAGATGAACTGGACAACGATGATGATCGATGCGAGGAATGTGTGGAGAAAAGGAAAGAATGCCCGAAGGGTTGCTCCACACCGCTGAACTGGCCGTGCATTGGAGATTCGAAATGCTGTGGTGGTGCCAGATGCTGGCGCGGAAAGTGCAGGACGTTCAAGAGGCGGCTACAGATTCCGCAGAACTGTGTAACATGTCTACGTGATGCCACGAGGTGTGCTTGGGGGTGCTGCTCAGCGACTGAGGCCAAGCAGTGTGGCCATGGAAGCCCTAAATCCTGTAGCTGGTTGCAGTGCCGCTGGGGTGAGGGTGGCATGAAATGCCGCCAGTTGTGCGTGGAAGAATGGCACTTTCGTGATGGTGAAAAAACATGTTGCGGTGGGCTCACGTGCAAGTGGTGAGCGAAAGGTAGACGGATGCGTTGTGAACCCTAACATTTGGGAGTAATGCGATTTTTCGACTTTGTTTTGCAGCGAGCATGTAATATGTAAATCTTTGCTGTGGCTCTTTATTCGCTACTCTAAATTAGATCATGCGTATTGGTTCCGAGAGTTGCACGTCCTAACTTTTGAACAGGTGTACTGTACCTTATCATGGTGCTGCTCTTCCTAGCTACTGTGTAGAACTACCGTAAACGAGTGCTGATCTACGTGTCCCATAATTGAACCTCGGGATCTAGCAAGGTGGGGACTATCTTGATTTTATGTGCATTGCTGTAATCAGACGTTGCTGCACTACAAACCTATGCACTACAGTACGTGTTGATTCCATGCACGCCAACAAGCTTGCGGACCATCGCGGTCCCACAAACAGGTTAAGCAGTGCCATATTTAGTTGAATCCAATCACCCACGAGAACTATGGCAAAGTGGACTGTTCTTGCAGTGTTCCTTCCATCCCTTCTTTCTTTGTTCCGGGGTCATCTACTATATGTACACATTCTGGACCCGATACACAACAACCAAACTTACAAAGCCCGCATACGCGAAGGAAAAAATTACCTTTCAAGAAATGACTGGAGCTATGGCTCCGATAATGAGAAAATTGGGATTGCTAGAATGGAAGACGAGGCATAAAACTATCTGCTGCGTGTTTTCAAATGTGCATAATTGTTCCGGTACGGTAATCGTTATTTGTGCTCCAGTGCTTTGAAGGTGGCGATACTGAAACATGAATCCGTGAAGTATGGTGTCACATCAGTTGAATGAAAATAAAATCGAAAGACTGATTTGAAACGCAAGAATTTATGTTTGAAACTCGACAGCATTCCGATTTATTCGGTTCTCACCAACATTTACAATACCGAAAACTATACATCGCAGTACCTGGTAGCACAGAAAATAAAATTATTGCTCTTCCAGTCTCCATTGCAGGTAGAGAGGTAGCTCTGTACAAACCTTCGATTATTATAGATCTACAAATCTTTCCTTAAACTTTTGGCGAACAAGGCAGCCACAATTGCTCTACTGTGATTAATGATATTCTTCATTTCGTTACATATCTAATTGGGAGAAGTGGTCTCCTTTTCTATTTACTCCGACACAGTGTGTCAATATGAAACTCACATTTATTGACTTATCTGGCACTAATATTATCGTATTTTGAAGAGCGTGAGTCATTCTACGATAGGGCTACCACTAGGCTTAATAAATAAATCAAGCCTCTTGCATCTCTACTACTTCAATTGCTTTTCTTGTGCAAAATTTGAAGAGAACGATACATTAGAAGAGCATGTAAAGCCTCTCGATTGAATATGGGAATGACAAGGTTTCACTTAATTCTGGTATTCCATAACATGTTTGAGTACAGAAGTAATATTCTAAAAGAAAATTTCAAATCGAAATTTTGATGGTATACATACTCAAGAGAACAAGCCGAGAGCCACAATCTTCAATTTATTAGAAAAAACTTACGATCTTGAGCGCCTACTATAGGTTTGACTCAAAAAGCCAATAGGCCACGACAGTAGGGAGAGAAGAAAAGTGAGGATTCCGATAATTGCATATGGTAAGAAATCTTGACGCATGAAATATAGCCGCGGACCTACGAAGAATAGCGCAATACGACCAGTCCCGAGTGACAAAGAAATTCCATGATTATTTGTCAATATTGAAAGCAAGACACAAGGATTCACGTTACTGCCTCTCCTAAAACTCTGTATAAGCCTAAACGTTCACGATTCTGAGAATCACAATATCAAGAGTCTTTTGAATTTATTTAACAGAGAAATAAATAAAAATAATAGACCTAATACGAGACAGGATTTTTCCTTAGATGTGAGCTGCTTACTCCGAAAAGTGTTGTGAATATAAAGAAAATCAAGGCTTTGACCACGGAACCTAAGTAAAAATTCAAAACAGAACTACACTCAGAGCACACCGGTTGGACGAATAGAACTTTGGACACCGCTTTAGAATGCATTCTTCGCCTTTTGAAATATTAATTCCTAACTGTTGTGTTCGAATAGTTATGAACAAGTGTCCATTACAAATGTAATACAATGCAAATATGCTTGCCACAATTATTGCAATACTATTACTTACCAAACTGAACGAAGATTAAATGAATATGCAAATAGAAAATATGATTATTGGAGTACTTAAACATCATGTTAGAAATCAAAATAATTTAAGTGTATCAGGTTATCTGGAACGGTGCCGTTACAGTTGTTCAATTGAGATTAAATAAAACAATTCAATGTTGAAAATTTAAAAATCGAAGGCTACATGCTGCATTCAGGCTAATCTTGTCGATGCTTCAAGTATTTGAAAATTTACTTACGTGAATATCAAGGCATTGTGTCGCTAAGATCACAGCAGTATTATATGTAAGATTGAATAATATTAGACTTACTCATCACCTCATTTCGCTATAACGTATATCAATGTCATAATAATGAATGTATCTGATGAAACGTGTCTCCAACATAACCAGATTGATTTCCTAAAACTGCCTTAAGATAGCATGATATCTAATCCTTTGATGCAAAAATACAGCGATAGTAAGCCGTCTAAGATAAAAATAATGTAAAGAAGGATCATACAGCAGCTGGAACAGGAAAGAGTGGGATATTGGGTGTAAAAGTGTATGATTCTAAATTTTTGCCCTTATACAGTTTAATCAAAGCATGCTTGTGACGAGAAGAAGTAAACCAGAAAATTTAAATCTCATTCAATTCATTTTTTTCAACAACAAAAAAAAATTAATCGTATCAGAAGAGACAGAATTCCTCAATTCTACATTCAATTTGAAATTCCACTGCCTAGTTGTACGTGTGGAACAACCCAAAAATCCGGACTGCACAAGTACAGATTCTTGAAATCAATTTTCAGGGAATAGTAACCTTTGAATGATTCAAGGAAAAAGTATGATTGGCTTAGCTTGGGTACCAAAATCTCTATTTATGTTGTCGATTACTGTTAGTCACCTTTCAAGAAGGCAAAACTTGCACCCATCGGAGAAAACGCTAGTTTGCTTTGCCGATAAATTATGCGATCACCAATGATTATATCTCGTATTTCATTTTGCAGGAATTTCTGATTCGCAGGCATCCATTGCCATCTCTGTGAGCATGTGATCTCCTCATTTGGAAGTCTTTGCTCAACTGCAGCATTGCTGAGCGAACTGCACGGTTTCACAGGACATGCGTATGGAAACAATCATCCAACATTTGTTGCACTATATCCTTCGGAAGTTCAAAGAACAGACAGAGCTCTCTCTGCATCTGTATATTCACTTCGCAGCATTTTGGTTTTGAACGGTTCAATACTAATAACACCATATTCATTTGGGTTCAATGCTTCAATACGCTATTTAAAAAGTAATTTGGCCTTTTGTCTATTTTTTTCAAAATTTAGATTATAAATTATCAAATTGGTGTTTTTTGAACACCCTGTATTTATTTGCCACTGATTGCTGAGGAGAAAAGACCATCAGCTGTGATGAATTTGACTATGTCTCCTTAATCTAATGTCCTTGGCTTTGAGAAACAATTGGGACGAATCGATCAGGTGACAATACACCTCGAACGAAGTAATCAGAAACATTTTGATCGAATATTTGCATTAGACTTGTCGAGTTCTCCAATTTAGGAATAGAAATTCCAGGAAAGACCTGGTACTGATACCGCCTTCATATACATATATTGGAAGAAATGCATGTGTCGTGAAGAATAAGAAAATTACTTGAGGAGTTCTAAAAATTGTTTGAAATGATTCTGATGAGCTTAGACAGAAAGAGTGTACAGCATGTTAATTCTTTGAACATAAGGTGACGAATAACTCTGGGAAGATTGAGTGACTTCTACTAATGTAGTAGATAGAATAGCGCAAAAGTTCAGGAATTTAAATGAAAGAAGGGAAAATACAGGAATGTCGGCTTCATTATTGGGCTAGTGGCGATTGGAGAGTGACTCAGGTCGTTGGCAGAGCGAGTTCAGTCTGACTGTCATTAAAAAAGTCTAATCTATTCATACATAAACTCTATCGTTCTTAAATGCCGATAAAAGTACTGGGACCTGTCATTGGTATCTAAAGCCATGACCAAAGAAGGTATTGACCAGATAGCTATAAAATTTGATCAGGAACAAGAAGAAAAATATTTAATTGAATAAATGAGTTAATGGAGATATTGGCATAAGGTTTAAAGGACTTCGATAATTGCTTGATTGATTGTAATTTTGATAGAAGAATCTCTTTTTCGATTGCCATTGCGATTGGGCGTAAACACCAATCCAATTATAATCGGACTGTTCGGACGAATACACACAGTCAAGACTATGCACATACGATCGGTGTTGGAAGAAATCAAAAACAGGACGAGTACCGCTAGCAAGCGCATTACATCATTTCTGTTGATAGAATCCATCGACTAATTACGATAACGAATCTATCGAAATGTTGCCATCCCTCGTTTCTACGCTGGATGTCTACGCCGGGCTTGTTGTTACATCATTTTCCTTTTGTTGCTCATTCCGCAATTTTCGATCTCGTCCTTCTCGCTCGATGTTGAGCCGGCGAAAAATTAGATTTCACAATGCTCTCTTCGCTCATCTGTGGATCGTCCTGAAAACCCAGTTCGAATTCGCTCGAGCAAGCCCATTAACTGAACACAAATAATATGTGTCAAGTTTGTCAATGGCAATGCAATCTTAGTGTCCGCAACTCTCGGAATCGTCGTGAACGTAGAATCGAAGCCATCGTATCCTAGACAACCAAGTACAGAGAGTGCAACACTTACCTATGAAACCAGCACAAACACAGAATATCTTAAGTAAAACCAACTTGGTTCTCGCGACGGTCAAGTGTAGACAGTGATTACAAACATTTCTAATAAAATCTTTAGAATTTGAATAGTGAAATAGCGTCCGCTCTCTGCACTCGCACAACATACGCTTTTATCGAACTGTTGAGTTCCCGGCAAGGAGCGTCGTATCACTAATTCCGTAGAATGGCAAAAGTAAGAAATGGATCAAATAGAAAACTCAAGAAACATTTTTTTGTCCAATTCACCGCACTCGCAAAGTACCATCCCCAAGACTGTCTATTCTCTTCAAATCTCGCCACAAGAAGGGCTGTACATCTTTTCAATGAAATCATAAACCAAACAGTATAAAATGAGATCCGAGCCGCTTCTTGAAAAATTTTGTCTGCTTCACCCTTGCAAAATTCAAGGGAATCTTCGGATACAATCAACAAATAACTAGCTTCATGATACAAAGTCCACAAACTCAACAAAAATGCTAGTTCCGGGATTCGGAACCCGCATATTGTCAAAAAGTTCTCAACCTCTGTCCCGCTGGAGGAAGACAAGAAGGAATACGCCGTTCCAAAGAACAGGAGCAATGCGCCCTAGATTCTATAACTGCACATGCTTCTCCTGATGGGCCCATAGTCTACATAGTTATCGGCATGTTTCACAATCAAATAGTGTGTGTTTACCGGATGAAACAGTGCCGACCGGTTCAACTAAGGGGTTACACCTCGATTGACCGCGGAGGCACCGACTCTATCCCACGGGTACCCTTGACATTCACGGGCAACAAGAATGTTGGGCAAGTAAGGGCAATTCATGGTGAATTCCATACCGTAATAGGTTTCCAACTGCACTAGAAAGCATTCGCTTTTCACCTTCAATGTG
>JAAUYH010037844.1_pt1 | contig 18060 bp, 15 predicted proteins | sample 7278061 | NCBI WGS metagenome assembly JAAUYH01 (sample SAMN14350203, study PRJNA611818) | marine sediment metagenome | isolation source: surface marine sediment (0.6m) | place: French Polynesia: Moorea | collected 2018-08 | reverse complement strand
ATCCCGAAAACTAATAGGAAAGACAAACGACGCTTAATCATAGATGGGACAAATAACGCTTACAACAGATAAGCATAATCAACAAATTTAACCCTAGGGCTAAAGTGTTTCAATATACTAGCATTTGTATTTAATTATTCTGTTAACTCTGCTCAGTACTTTTCTCGATGTTTTTAGTAATTACAAACACATCATAATTAAAGTGTATTCTATATTTTGTCACTCACCCCATTATAAATAGTCGGGGTTTGCACTCAACCGAAAGCCAATCGGTTAGAACAAGTTAAACCAGTGTCTAGCTAACTAAAACTGAACTAACTGGACATGGCAGTCTAAAACACGATACAGATGCCTCCCTAGTTCGTATCCTCTGTGTTAGTCAGCAGGGAAGGGAAGTATATACCTCAAGTTGAGGACTTATAGTGAAATACATTCCAGTAGTAGACAAAGACCAAAGACCACTAATGCCCACAACTTCAGCCCGTGCGAAGAAGTGGATAAAATCAGGGTTAGCAACCCCATTCTGGAAGAAAGGAATTTTCTGCATTCGTCTGAATGTGGAACCAAAGGGCAGAAACTTTCAACCAATAGCCTGCGGTGTTGACCCAGGTTCAAAGCGAGAAGGTTATACGGTAAAAAGTGCCAAACACCATTATCTCAATATCCAAGCAACTGCGGTTGACTGGGTAGGTAAACATATCAAGACTCGTCGGGAAATGCGTCGGTCTAGAAGATATCGTAAGACCCCTTGCCGTCAACCAAGATGGAATAGGCTAGCCAATAAATTTAGACTCCCACCATCTACAAAAGCGAGATGGCAGTGGAAACTAAGAATTTGTAACTGGTTGTCTAAAATATTTCCCATCACTACTTTTGTGGTTGAAGACATTAAAGCCCATGCCTGGGGTGGTAAATGGGGCAAAACTTTTTCTCCTCTTCAGCAAGGGAAGGAATGGTTTTACTCAGAACTAGAGCAATTAGCGGAACTTCAAACCTTACAAGGGATAAAAACCAAGCAACTCCGTGAACAACTTGAACTGAAAAAGACTAAAAACAAGATAGCTGAAAAATTTGAAGCTCATTGTGTTGATAGTTTTACTCTTGCTTACTCTGCTTTAGGTGGGTCTATTCCTGACAACAAAGATTTACTGCTAGTTGTTCCTTTGCGGTTTCACCGTCGGCAACTACATCGACTAGAACACGCACCAGGGCATATTCGTTCGCCCTATGGTGGAACTATCTCTGCTGGATTTAAGCGTGGTTCTTTGGTTAAACATCCCAAGTGGGGATTAACTTATGTGGGAGGAGAAATGTTTAAACCAACCAAGAAAGAACCCTCTAGAAAAGTAATTAGTCTTCATTCAATCGAAACTGGCAAGCGATTGACGATAGGCTGCTCACCCAAAAGATATCAAGTTTTTAACTTACAATTCCTGGCGGACAAACTATAAGTCTGCTTCCTGAGTCCACAGACTGCTGAAGCAGTCTTACTGTTTTTCCTCCGTGCGAATCACGCGACACTGTTTCCAAACTGCGTTTACCATGAAAACTTTTATTGATCCTGTCTTAAAGCGTTTTTTCTTGAACGGTTGGATTATTACAGTTCTGGCGATCGCATTTATTATTGCTACGCCAGTTATCTTTGTTTTTAGCAGTATATTTACAGATGCTGGAGCAATCTGGCAACACTTACTAGATACTGTACTGATTGACTATATTACTAATTCCCTCTGGCTGATGGTGGGAGTGGGAATAGGAGTTTTAACTATTGGGGTGGGTACAGCTTGGCTGGTTACAATGTGTCATTTTGAGGGTAGTGGCTGGTTGGAGTGGTTATTGCTATTACCTTTGGCTGCACCAGCTTACTTACTAGCTTATGCTTATACTAATTTATTAGACTATTTTGGTCCTGTACAAACAGCATTGCGGAGTATCTTTGGTTGGACTAGCATCCAAGACTATTGGTTTCCCAATATTCGCTCTCTTTGGGGTGCAATGGTGATGCTAATTTTGGTGTTGTATCCCTATGTTTATTTGCTGGCGCGAGTTGCTTTTTTAGATCAGTCGGTATGTACTCTAGAAGCTAGTCGCTCTCTGGGTTGTAACCCTTGGCACAGTTTTTTTACTATTGCCTTACCTTTAGCTAGACCATCTATTATGGCTGGTTTAGCTTTAGCATTGATGGAAACCCTGAATGATTTTGGGACAGTAGAGTATTTTGGGGTGACGACTTTTACGACTGGTATTTATCGTACCTGGTTGGGGATGGGCGAAAGATCGGCAGCAGCCCAATTAGCTGCTTTTTTAATGCTGTTTATTCTGGCTTTAATTGTGTTAGAAAGATTATCTCGTCAACAAGCAAAATATTATCAAACCGCTGCTTCTGGACAACAACTCCCCAAGTATGAACTGGGTTTCGGACGAGGTATCTTAGCTGCAATAGCTTGTATCTTTCCTGTGATGCTAGGCTTTATCATTCCTGCGGGTTATTTGTTACAGATGACTCTAAATAATCTCGATGCAACTCTGGATGCTGATTTTTGGAGTTTAACTCAGCATAGTTTTATTTTAGCGGTTGCTACTGCTGCGATCGCGGTAATTATTGCTTTAATTATGGCTTATGGACAAAGACTCCAACCTAATTGGCTAATGGGTACCGCAGTGAGAATTGCAGCAATGGGTTATGCTATTCCTGGCTCGGTAATTGCGGTGGGAATATTAATTCCTTTAGGCAATTTTGATAATAGTCTTAATAGCTGGATGCAAACTAATTTGGGCATTTCTACAGGTTTATTACTTTCTGGGACAGTATTTAGTTTAATATTTGCCTATATTGTGAGATTTCTCGCTGTTGCTTTTAGTTCCACCGAATCTAGTTTAAATAAAATTACTCCTAGTCTCGATGATGCTTCTCGTAGTCTCGGTTATACGGCTACTCCTACTCTCGTAAAAATCCATGCACCTTTAATGGCTGGCGGTTTATTGACTTCTGGTATGTTGGTCTTTGTGGATGTGATGAAAGAATTACCAGCTACTTTAGTAATTCGTCCCTTTAATTTCGATACTCTAGCAATTCGAGTCTATCAATATGCTTCCGATGAAAGACTCATTGAAGCTTCTGCACCAGCCCTAGCAATAGTTATAGTGGGAATTATTCCTGTTATTTTATTAACGTGGAGAATTACTCATTCTAGAGGTAATAGGTAATAGGTAAATGAAAGAAGTAATTTCTAGATTTAGAGAATTACAAGAACAATTACGCGATCGCTGGCAAAATGTTGCTATCTTTGATCAAGATAATTGTGATATTTTGGTGATCCCTTCTTTTAGTATCGATCCGCAACTGGGAGGGAAAATACCAGGATTTCTCAACTATGAAGAAAGATTGCTTTTTTCCCTAATTCGTCTTCGTAACCCCCACACAAGAGTAATTTATATCACCGCTTTACCCTTGTGTCCCATTATTATTGACTACTACTTACAGCTATTACCAGGAATTCCTTTTTCCCATGCGAGGGAGCGCCTCTTACAGATTAGTCTTTACGATGCTTCTCTTAAACCCCTAACTCAGAAAATTTTAGACCGTCCCCGTCTAGTTGCCAAGATTCGTCGTGCTTTACGACGCGATCGCTCTTATATGGTATGTTATAACTCTACCAGTTTAGAAAGAGAACTATCGGTACAGTTAGATATTCCTTTATTAGCAGCTTCTCCAGAATTATTACACTGGGGTTCAAAAAGTGGAAGTCGAGAAATTTTTGCTGAATGTCATATTCCCCATCCTGACGGAAGTAATACCGTTACCAATACTGAGGAGTTATTTCAAGAAATTACCAATTTATGGACAAGACAACCCCATCTGGAAAGGATGGTAATTAAACTCAATGAGGGATTTTCAGGAGAAGGAAACGCTATCTTAGATTTAACTCCTATTAAAGATTATGCCCCTCATATATGCGATAAAACAAAAACAATAACAGCCCTCAGCAAACATATCGAAAACTTAAGCTTTCAAGCAGACAGCGAAACTTGGAGTAATTTTTCCCGTCGCATCCCCGAATTAGGTGCAATTGTCGAGGCTTTTATTGAAGGAGAAATTAAACGTTCTCCCAGTGTCCAAGGCTATATTAAACCATCAGGAGAAGTAACAATTCTCTCCACCCACGATCAGATATTAGGAGGTACAGATAATCAAATTTATCTGGGTTGTTATTTTCCTGCGGATGCTGGCTATCGCTTAAAATTACAAGAATTAGGATTAAAAGTTGGACGAGCTTTAGCTGCTAAAGGTGCAATAGAAAGTTATGGGGTAGATTTTATTGCAGTACAACATCCTGATAGTAAAGAATGGGAATTAGAAGCTATAGAAATTAACTTGCGTAAAGGTGGTACAACCCATCCTTTTATGACTCTCAAGTTATTAACTAATGGTAATTACGATTACTCTACTGGTTTATTTCTCACTCAACAAAATCAACCTAAACACTATATTGCATCAGATAATCTCCAAAAAAGTTGCTACTGCGGTTTATTACCTCATGATTTAATGGACATCATCGCTCAAGCTAGACTCCATTTTGATAGTAGTACTCGTACTGGAAATGTCTTTCATCTAATGGGAGCTTTATCGGAATTTGGTAAATTAGGTGTTACCAGTATTGGTGATTCTAGAGAAGAAGCCCAAGAAATTTATAACCACGTGAAGCACGTTTTAGATCGTGAAACCCAACTAATACATAGTAAAGATTCTAGTTTTCAATCATCTAGTCTGCCGATTAATTGGGTTTAGTTAATCAGGTTTAAAGCAAGAAATTGAATAAATTATTATGACTGACATCTTAAACGCTATCGCCAATATAATTAACAATCCCATACCAGATATACTGAATCATTATCAAAAAGTTAGTAACAATCGAATTAATGCCATTGGTGATGCGTTAGAAGAATTTATTAAGGATGCTTTTGCCAATACAATAATTGAGACTGATTTAGCTGTTAAAGTTCAAAAATATAGTGAAACTTTTTCTTGGCTGGGAAATCAAAATAATCCTCCAGATTTAATCATTAAAAATGGTGATGCAGTAGAAGTCAAAAAAATCGGCTCTTTAAAATCTCAAATTGCACTCAATAGTTCTTATCCGAAAAATAAGCTACTATCTAACGATCCGATGCTCACTAATGATTGTAGTAGCTGTGAAAAATGGATCGAAAAAGATATTATTTATATTATCGGAGCATTTCAAAAAGATAAACTTCGATTACTCTGGATGATTTATGGAGATTGTTACGCAGCTAAGTCTGAATATTACACAAGAATTAAAAATAAAATTTCTACAGGAATTAATGAAATACAGGGGCTTGAGTTTTCAGACACTAAAGAATTAGGGAGAGTTAATAAAGTCGATCCTTTGGGTATTACTTATTTAAGAATTAGAGGAATGTGGGGAATAGATAATCCGCTCAAAGTCTATAATTATCTAAATCTCAATTTCAATAATTCCGCCACTTTTCAATTAATTGCAATTATCCCAGAAAATAAATATTTATCACTTTCTAGCCAAAGTCAGGATTTAATTGCATCTCTGTCTAATTGTAACCTTAATATAAGTAAGGATAAAATTAAATCTCCCAATAATCCAGCAAAGATGATAGATGTTAGAATAGTAAATTACACAAGATAGTTTTATGTTGTATTAGTAATCAAATAGATGGATATTGTATCTTTATTTTCAGGTTGTGGAGGATTAGATTTAGGATTTAGTCAAGCTGGATTTAATGTAATCTGGGCTAATGAATATGACCGTTCAATTTGGCAAACTTATGAATTAAACCATCCAAAAACTACTTTAGAAAAAAAAGATATTAGAAATATTACATCTCATGATATTCCTGATTGTATTGGTATCATTGGAGGACCACCCTGTCAAAGTTGGAGTGAAGCAGGAGCAAAACGGGGTATTAATGATAATAGAGGTCAGTTATTTTATGATTATGTCCGCATTGTGAGAGATAAACAACCTTTGTTTTTTTTAGCTGAAAATGTTAGAGGAATCTTATCTGCAAGACATACAGAAGCTTTTACTAATATTGTGAATCAGTTTAGAGCTATTGGTTATGCAATTTCTTATCAATTATTAAATGCTAATAATTTCCTTGTCCCCCAAGATAGAAAGAGAGTTATTATTGTTGGCTATCACGAAAAACTAGGTGGCTATTTTCAATTTCCAGAAAGTTTAATTCAGAGACTAATCTTAAAAGATGCAATTTATGATCTGAGATTATTTGAACCAATTAAGGTTAAAGATAAAGTTATAAGTTATCATCATCAAATCCCAAATCATGAATATTTAGATACAGGATATTCCAGTATTTATATGTCAAGAAATAGAGTTAGAAGTTGGCAAGAACCTTCTTTTACTATTCAAGCTGGCGGAAGACACGCACCAATTCATCCCCAAGCTAATAAAATGATTTTTGTCGAAAAGGATAAAAGAATATTCGATCCAAATTCTCCTAAACCTTATCGCAGATTATCTGTTAGAGAATGTGCCAGAATACAGACCTTTCCTGATGATTTTATCTTCAAGTATGAATATATTAATCATGGGTATAAGATGGTAGGAAATGCTGTACCTGTTAATTTTGCTAAGATACTGGCACAAAAAATTTATGTAGATATTAAAGACTATCTAGAAAGAGGAACTTGTGGTAACTTGAGAAAGTTAGACTCTGCAAAACAAATGACTTTAATGTTTCCTGTTTGATTATTAGGTCAATACATTGGGAAAATAGCTCGAAATTTCAAGGGTTAATCGTCATGAAAACAACTTATCTTTATACTTGGGCGATTGCGTTAGTAATAGCTTTTACTACTTATGCTAATGGTGCATCTTTATCCTTTGTACCTACAGGTTCTCAATTAGATTCAGATTCGATACAGGATTTAGGAGTTAAATTTGTCCTGTATTAAGTACTAAAGTTACTAAATTAGTCACCAGACGTTCTTTTTCCAGAGGCATAATTTCTTTACCGTGGAAAATTTCTTCTGTTAGCATATGGTGGATTAAAGAGCCAATAAAGATTCTGGCGATCGCCTCTGAATCGGCAAAGTCTAGATAAGGACAGTCTTGAAAATAAGCTGTAAGAATTTGAATTGGAGGTTTGGCTATCTTACTTAAGAACAGTTGGGATAAGTCAGGGCGTTGCTCCGATTCTGCGGTAATTAATCTCACGAAATTAAGATGATCGCGATCGCATACATTGTCTAACATTCGATAAGCTAATTCTGTTAAGACTTTTTTTGGCTCTCCCTCTAGGGGATGCGACCAAATTAATTGGAATTTTTCTATTGCCATATCCTCTATCAAAGCTGTAAACAGCCCATCTTTATCGCTGTAGTAGCTATAGAGGGTTTGTTTGGAAACTCCTGCTGATTTAGCGACTTTATCCATGCTAGTGCGAGCATAACCATGTTTGAGAAATTCTGGTAATGCACCATGCAGAATTTGCTTTGCTTTATCCGCAAAACGCTTATGTTTGCAAGTTTCTCGGCGATGATGAATTCTCATTGATGGCTGATTGCTCTCACAAAAAAGTGTTCCTCTATACTTTACATTTTATCCTTGACAAGATCAAACTGTACAGTCTAGTATGAAAATGTAACAATCAAACTGTACAGTCTAGTCTGTTTTGTAGAAGAGCTTTATCCTATGGAAATACTATCCTTATCTGTCCTTTTAGTAGCTATCACAATTTACGAGCAAATTCTTCAAAGAACAGAGTAAGAATTGATTTTTTCTATAACTCCGAACTCAAGTGTTTATAGTTCATCACACACCCTTTTCCCACTGGAAATTCAAAGATTTTTCGACTCGCTATAAACCATACTCTGCTTGTGTCTGACAAAAAGAGGCAAAAATGAACAATCCCATAGATAAAGAAACCTGGACATTTTTAGAAGCAAGAAAATCTTGGCTGATACCCTTATCTATCGCCAGCATTATTCTTACTGGTACAACAGTTATCTATACTCTCAACAATAACCCCAAAAAATCCCTAGAAACTGCTCCTCCCGTAGTAGAAGCACCAGCGATCAAGGCTGTTACGGCTTTAGGAAGAATTGAACCGCAAGGAGAAATGATCCAGCTTGCGCCACCACCAGACTTAGGAGGAACCAGAATATCTCAGTTATTAGTAGAGGAAGGCGATCGCGTAACTGAAGGACAAATCATTGCTATTTTAGATAATCATGATCGCACTAAATCTGCTGTAGAATTAGCCAGACAAGATATTAAAGTTGCTGAAGCCAATCTAGCTATAGTCAAAGCAGGAGCAAAACAAGGGGAGATAAACGCCCAAAAAGCTACAATTAATCGACTTAAAGCCCAATTAAGAGGGGAAATATCTGCCAATCAAGCCCAAATTTCCCGTCTCGAAGCACAATTAAAAACTGAAACGGTAGAGAAACAAGCTACTATAGACCGCCTAAAAGCAGAACTAAAAAATGCTCAAAGTGAGTATCAAAGATATGTAAAACTGGCTCAAGAAGGGGTAATTTCCGATTCTGAATTAGATTCTCGCAGTCTTAGTGTCGATACAGCCCAAGAGAGACTATTAGAAGCTAAAGCTAGATATAATAGGACGGGAGCAACTCTCCAAGAAGAAATCAAAGAAGCTAAAGCTGTCTCTCAACAAGAAATAGATACTCTTCAAGAACAAATTATTGAAGCAGAAGCTACTTTAGACCGCATTGCAGAAGTTAGAGATGTGAATGTATTACAAGCTCAAGCAGAAGTAGATCGTGCTGTAGCAGCCTTAAAACAAGCGGAAGAAGACTTAAAACTTACTTATGTCAAAGCTCCTAGTGATGGTCAGATTATTGCTATTAAGGCTTATCCAGGAGAAGCCGTAGGAGAAGACGGTGTAGCAGAATTCGGACGGACTAATGAAATGATTGTCGTTGCGGAAGTCTATGAAAGCGACATCAGTAAAGTAAACATCGGTCAACAAGCCACCATCACCAGCGAAACTGGCGCATTTGAAGGGAAAATAACGGGTAAAGTTAGTCATATTGGCTTAAAAATTGGCAAACAAGACGTTCTCGATACCGATCCTGCTGCGGATGTGGATAGTAGAGTCGTAGAGGTCAAAATACGTCTCGATCCAGAAAGTAGCGATCGCGTTTCCTATCTGACTAATTCTAAAGCAATTGTCAGAATAGAAAGCTAAATAATTACTGATTACTGATTACTGATTACTGATTATCTCGATCCCGCTTGACGGGACTAATTACTGATGAAAACACCTTTAGCTTGGTTACAGTTATCTCATCAAAAAATCCGCCTCTTGATTGCATTAGCAGGTATTGGTTTTGCGGATATGTTAATGTTTGTCCAGCTAGGATTTCAGAATGCTTTGTTTGATAGCACTGTTACCATTCATAAAGCTTTTGATGGGGATGTATTCTGATGCTTTGGGTTTTACAGAAACCTTTTCTGCGCGAAGATTATATGAGTCTTTAGCTATAGATGGGGTAGAATCTGTTGTTCCTGTCTATCTTAATTTTGGCTTGTGGAAAAATCCTGTAAATCGTAATACTCGCACTTTATTAGTAGTAGGTTTTAATCCTGCCTATAATATTTTAGACCTCCCTGGAGCGTCAGAAAATCTCGATCAAATCAAGCTTGAAGATGTAGTTTTATTTGATGATAAGTCTCGCGAAGAATTTGGTGATGTTGCAGGTTTGTTAGCTGTAAATAACTCTGTTACGACAGAATTATCTTCTCGCAAAGTTACCGTCAAGGGCTTGTTTTCTCTTGGTGCATCTTTTGCGGCTGATGGAAATATTATAACCAGTGATATTAACTTTTTAAGAATATTTCCTGAACGCCAAAGAGGATTAATTGATATTGGAATTATCAACATTAAACCAGATGCAGATTTAGAAACTATTTTGGCACAACTGCGAGCCAAACTACCTCAAGATGTTAATGTATTTTCTAAAGAAGAGTTTATTCAAAATGAAATTCAGTATTGGCAAAATAGTACAGCGATCGGTTTTATCTTTACTCTTGGTACAGCGATCGGTTTTGTCGTGGGAACAGTAATTGTCTATCAAATTCTGTATACTGATGTTGCCGATCATTTATCGGAATACGCTACTCTTAAAGCGATGGGGTATAAAGATCGCTATTTTATCATGCTAGTTTTTCAAGAAGCGATTATCTTAGCTTTAATTGGGTTTGTTCCAGGATTTGCTGTTGCTAAAGGGTTATATTTTATGGCTGCTAGTGCTACAGCTTTACCTTTATATATGACTATTCAAAGAACTCTGATGGTTTTGATTCTAACTATTATTATGTGTTGTGCATCGGGAAGTATTGCTGTTAGAAAACTTAGCGCAGCCGATCCAGCAGATATATTTTAACATTTAACATTTAACAGTTATCAGTTACTATCTATTTTACTTAATGGTAAACAATTAACGATGAACAATCAACCATTAACAATTAACCATCAACAATTAACCATCAATAATCAACAATCTGATAACGTCGTTGCCATCAAAAACTTAGCTCACTTCTTTGGTAAAGGACAACTCAGAAAACAAATATTATTTGATATTAATTTAACTTTAAATACAGGAGAAGTAGTAATCTTAAAAGGACCTTCAGGTTCAGGTAAAACCACCTTATTAACTTTAATGGGAGGATTGCGATCGCCTCAGTTGGGAAATCTGAAAGTTTTAGGACAAGAATTAGTAGGTGCCAAGTCTAGTAAACTAGTAGAAATCAGAAGAAATATCGGCTATATTTTTCAGGCACATAATCTCTTAAAATCTCTAACTGCTAGACAAAATGTGCAGATGTCTTTGGAATTACATAATCATTTTTCAGCTCAAGAAATGCAACAAAAGTCTATTGCTATGTTAGAAGCAGTAGGATTAGGAGATAGAATAGATTATTACCCACAAAATCTTTCTGGAGGACAAAAACAAAGAGTTGCGATCGCTCGTGCTTTAGCATCCCATCCTAAAATAGTTTTAGCCGATGAACCTACCGCAGCTTTAGATAGTAAATCAGGTAGAGATGTGGTGGATTTAATGCAAAAATTAGCTAGAGAACAAGGCTGTACAATTCTAATTGTGACTCACGATAACCGCATCCTCGATGTAGCAGATCGCATTGTTGAATTAGAAGATGGTAAGATAACTACAGATAAAGGTAATTTTAAATAATCTCTTGTAAATCTATAACTAATCCAGGCAAAATATCTTCTCCTTGTAAACTACTCGGATTATCTAATACTTGTTTATCTTTTCCTTGACAATAAATTTCTACTTGCTTTTGTTCGGGATTAATCAACCAACCTAATTTAACCCCGTTATTCATATACTCCTGCATTTTATCCTGAATATCTTTGAGATTATCCGTAGGAGACATTAACTCTAAAACAAAATCTGGTGCTATTGGTGGAAACTTTCTTTTCTCCTCAGTAGTTAAAGTATTCCATCTCGATAATTCTATCCAAGATACATCAGGAGAACGTTTTGCACCATGAGGAAGTCTAAAACAAGTAGAAGAATCAAACACCTTACCCAATTGAGTTTGACGATTCCAAATAACAAAATCTGCGTTTAAATTACTGTTTTTTTCCCCTGTTTCTCCTCCTGTTGGTGACATAATCACTAAGTTTCCTGCTTCAGATACCTCAAACTTCATTTCTGGATTATTAAGACAAAGCTGTTCAAATTGTTCGTCGGTAAATTTAGTAATAGAATTAAAGTTGATAGTGTAAGCAGACATCTTCACTTGCTCCTAAATTCTATTTGTTTATTTTAGCCCAGGACGATGAAAGCCCTAGTAATTAAGTTATTGCGTCTGATTGTCATCTTACTCATCTTTTGGTTTGCTTCTAAAATAGTGGCAAATATTGTAGTAGAAATTCTCTGGTTTCAAGAAGTAAATTATTTACCTATCCTAATTAAAAAATGGCAAACCCAAGCTATAGTATGGGGGCTAGTTTTTAGTACCTCTAGCCTATATTTATGGATTAATCTTTATCTTGCTGATCGCTGGAAATGGAGTTTTTCACAACCTCAAGGATGGCTCAAAAATAGCATACCATATATTAAAAAAAATGACATACAATTCAATACTAATCTATCCCAAATATCTTTAGGCACAACTTCTATTGTTAACTCTAGACTTAAGGAAACAACTAATAATAAATCTAGTCCTCGTATAATCCAATTATCTGGGCTATTATGTTTAGTTATTGTATCTTTTATTTGTCTTAATTTGCTATTACTCTATTATGTCTATCTCACTTTCGAGAGTGGACAAAGTGGACAAATAGATATTACTTTATTCAGCTCTTTTCCCAAGTTATTATCTAACTTTAAAGAAGTTTATCCCCTAGGTATCGTTAAATATTTTGAAAACTATTTTAAAGAAATTGCTTTTATTTTTGTGTTGAGTGGAATCCTCATCTTTACCAAAAGATTAAAATTAACCGTAACTGCTATTCCAATCAGTGTTTTATTTAGCTTATTAGTCGCAAAAAATTGGATCTCTATCTTACAATATTATCAACCCACATCTTTTAATTATGCCGACCCTCAATTCGGCAGAGATATTGAATTTTACATTTTTATTTTGCCAGTATTAAAACTTACTTTTCTCTGGCTAAATGGACTATTTGTTAGTGGTTTTATTCTAATACTCTTAAGATATTTACTTTCAGGTAACAGTTTATCTGAAGGTAGATTTCCAGGCTTTTCCATTACTCAAATCCGTCACCTATTCTTCCTGGGTGGCATGGTGATGTTGAGTATTAGTTTATATCACTGGTTAAATCGCTTTAACATACTCTATTCTCCTAGAGGTGTTGTTTATGGTGCAGCATATACAGATGTCACAATTCAACTCCCTATAGAATTTGGCTTAACTGTTCTTGCTGGTATAGCCGGAGTTTTACTACTGTTTAAAAGTTTTACTGGTTATAAAATTCTTCGCCAAAAAGTTAACAGTCGTCGTAATATTATCTTCTTTCTAATTCCTTTAAAACTTTATATTTTATTACTAATTTTGGGCAATTTTAGCAGTTTAACTGTTCAGCGTTTTATCGTTCAACCTAATGAGCTAGCCAAGGAAACTCCTTTTATTCGGCGCAGTATTAAAATGACCCAAAAAGCTTTTAGTTTAGAAGAAATTGAAGCCCAAACTTTTAATCCTCAAAATCAATTAACCATTGATGATATTCAGAACAATAATCTGACAATAAAAAATATTCGTTTGTGGGATACTCGCCCTATTTTAGAAACTAATCGTCAACTGCAACAAATTCGTCTTTATTATCAATTTCCCGATGCTGATATTGACCGCTATGTCTTAGGAGAAACTGCTATCACTCAGAACAAAAAACAAGTAATTATTGCAGCAAGAGAATTAGATTATAGCGAAGTTCCTGAAAGAGCTAAAACTTGGGTTAACGAACACTTAGTTTATACTCATGGTTATGGTTTTACTCTTTCACCAGTTAACAAAGTAGATGAAGGAGGATTACCCTATTACTATGTTAAGGATATTGGTACAGGTAGGGAAGAATCAGGAAATCTTACTGTATCTAGTCCCTTACTTCGTGACAGTATTCCTATTGGGAAACCTCGTATTTATTATGGGGAACTAACTGATACTTATGTTATGACTTCTACCAAAGTCAAAGAACTAGACTTTCCCAGTGGCGAAACTAATATTTATACTACCTATAATGGAAATGGCGGAATCAAATTAGGAAACTATGGATTGCGACTCTTATTTGCTAACTACCTTCAAGACTGGCAAATAATCTTCACCCAAAACTTTATCTCTAAAACCAAAATCTTACTAAGAAGAAAGATTAAGGAACGAGTCGCTACTATTGCACCCTTTTTACGCTATGACCGCGACCCCTATCTAGTAGTAGCAGATACAGAATCAGAAACCGATAATCATCTCTATTGGATACTTGATGCCTATACTACTAGCAATTTTTATCCCTACTCCGATCCAGGGGAAAATAGTTTCAACTACATCCGCAACTCCGTTAAAGTAGTTATTGATGCCTACAACGGTAACGTAGACTTTTATATCTTAGATCCTCAAGATCCTATTATTGCAACTTGGAACAAGATTTTTCCTCAATTATTCCATCCCTTGTCCCAAATGCCTACTAGTCTGCGTCGTCATATTCGCTATCCGGAAGACCTATTTACCATCCAGTCAGAACGACTCTTAACCTACCACATGAAAGAGCCCCAGGTTTTTTATAACCGAGAAGACCAATGGCAAATTCCTCAAGAAATATATGGAGCAGAATCTCAAGCCGTAGAACCTTATTATCTAATTATGAAACTGCCTACGGAGCAACAAGAAGAATTTATTTTACTTCACCCTTATACTCCTGTAAGTCGTCGTAATCTTATTGCTTGGTTAGCTGCACGTTCTGATGGTTCTGAATATGGCAAACTATTACTCTACAAGTTTCCCAAACAAAAGTTAGTTTATGGACCCGATCAAATTGAAGCTTTAATTAATCAAGACCCTATTATTTCGCAACAAATATCACTTTGGAATCGAGAAGGCTCAAGAGCTCTTCAAGGAAGACTATTAGTAATTCCCATTGAAGAATCTTTAATTTATGTAGAACCACTTTATCTCGTAGCAGAACAAAATAGTCTGCCTATCCTAGCAAGAGTCATTTTAGTTTATGAAAATAAAATAGTTATGGCCGAAACTCTACAAAAAGCGATTGATGCGATTTTTACTCCTCAAGAAAATACCAATAATGCGATCGTTCGTCCTGTAGAATAATACCAATTGAAAAAACCTAAAAGATAGCGATCGCAGTAAAATAGAACTAAGCTATCCAGACTGTCTACTTGAGCACAATCACACCATCATTATTGGCAATCTCAAAATTGTACGAGCATTTCTAGACTACTTAAATAAGTCCAATGGAAGAAATAATCCAACTCAAGCAATCAATTATTAGCCATGACTGGGAAAAATCCTTAGCAATAATTGAAGAATTAGAAGAAATGGGAAGACAAGACAAAATTAACAACTTACAAAGTTTTCTCGTCATTCTTCTGGTTCATCTAATCAAAGTTCAAGTAGAAAAAAGAGTCACTAAAAGTTGGCGCAACTCTATTATTAATAGTCTTTTAGAAATCCAAAAACGCAATCATTTAGGCAAAAAATCTCACTATATCAAGCAAAACAATTGGACGGATAGTTTTCAAGAAGCTTTGCCGAGAGCTTTAATCAAAGCCTCTCAAGAAATTTTTGATGGTATAGATTTAGATGAGCTAATAGATTTGATCGATAAAGAAATGCTTAAACATACAACCTTTAAGCTTCTAAATGAAACATACAATTCAGATCCTTTGCAGATATATAATCTAGTAAAAAATAGCTTCACGATTACTGAAATAAATTAGAGTTTGCCCATATCGAATTAAGGCTAATTTAATTGCGATTTTAATTGCGATCAGATATAAATTCCTGACTTTGATTCAAAAGCGATCGCTTTCAAGAAATATGCGCTAAATAATTGGAACAGGTATGATCTCGAACTAGAAGACAAGATAAAAATGTTAATAATTATAAACTCTAAAATAAAGATTATGCAATTTTTATTTGTCGGAAATGTAAATTTTTTTGATTATAACTAATCTTAAATTAGGATTAAAACAAATCGCCAAATTAAATCAATTAAGGGTATAAGCCTTGCGCCTTTAATTGAAATTTCTACTATCTATTTAATTATTGAACTCAAATTAAATTATGAATACTTCTACTTTCGATTTATCAGAACTCAACGGTAATAACGGTTTTGTCATCAACGCAGTTAACCTAGACGATAAACTTAGTTCTATCAGCAACGCAGGAGATATCAATGGAGACGGCTTTGACGATTTGATTATTGGTGCGCCCAATGCTGGCTCTGTTTATGCTTATGATGATGGCTTTTCTTCAGGACAGTTATTAGGAGGACAGGCATATATCGTCTTTGGTAAAGCTAATGGGTTTACGTCCGATTTAGAATTATCAGAATTAAATGGGCATAATGGTTTTACCTTTAATGGTAATCCTGTCACCATACGCAATGCCGGATTTGATGTTAGCGCAGCAGACATTAATGGTGATGGCTTCCAAGATTTATTAGTTGGTGGTTTGGGCTTTAGCTTGTTTGGATTTTATCCACCGACAGCTTCTAATGGTGCTTACGTTATTTATGGTAAATCTGATGGTTTTACAGCAGAAATTGATGCTGCTGACCTCAATGGAGTCAATGGTTTCGACGTTCAAAGCAGTATCACTACTAGTGGATTTTTTGCCACTTTCGTTAGTAGTGTGGGAGACATTAACAACGATGGAATAGAAGACTTTGGTTTATTTGGTCCTCCTATCGGCATTTATACCGATACCCAGGATAAACAGGCATTATTGTTTTATGGTAGACCTGAAGGTTTTGATGCAGATTTTGATTCTGTTCCTGATTTTACGGTTAACATAGGAATCGATTTTTCGATGGGGATTGACTTTTACCCCGAAGCTATAGACACGGCAGGAGACTTTAATGGTGATGGCATCGATGATTTTATTCTTACTGGTACTAGAAGAAAAGTCGGAGCAGAATCTTATCTCATCTTTGGTAAACAAGGTGGTCTTGATGACTTTGATGTTAGGGATTTAAACGGTAATAACGGTCTTACTATTTTCGCCACAGACTTATCTGCTTTTGATATCAGTACAGCAGGAGACTTTAACGGTGATGGTTTTGATGATGTGATTATTCGCGCTGATAGCACTTCTGATAACAGTGGTGGAGCTTATGTTGTCTTCGGTAAGTCTGGTGGTTTCCCCCCTAACTTAGATTTAGCAACCCTCAACGGCAACAATGGTTTCAAAATAGTTGCTGCTTCTAATAATGACCGACTAGGAAAATCTGTTAGTGGAGGTGGAGATGTTAATGGTGATGGTTTTGACGATTTGATTATTAGTTCTGATGCTACTGTAATCGACAATAGAGAACCAGGCTCTACTTATGTGATTTACGGTAAAGCTGGCGGGTTTGCACCTACTTTTTCTGTATCAGAGATTGATGGTAACAATGGTTTTGTAATTTCTGGAGTGAATGGTGATTTTACTGGTACATTTGTCAGTCATGCAGGAGATATCAATGGTGATGGTTTAGATGATATTGCTATTGGTGCTTATCAAGGAGATGAATTTGAACAAGTTGATGGCAGTCAAGTTTATATCGTCTTTGGATTTGAGAATGATACTCTCCCTGTTATTCAAGGTACACCAGGACACGATACATTTAACGGTACATTCAATGCAGAAATGATTAACGCTCTTGCTGGTAATGATAGCATTCACGGTTTAGCTAACAATGACACTATTAACGGTGGAGATGGACAAGATACCCTCAGAGGTAATGCTGGTAACGATTTACTCGAAGGAGAACAAGGTTTCGATTTGCTTTGGGGCGATCGCGGTAATGATACCCTTATGGGTGGTTTAGGTGGCGATACCTTAAGAGGTGGCGCAGACCAGGACTTGTTACAAGGTGACTCTGGCTTCGATGTTCTCTTTGGCAATAATGGGGACGATATTTTACTCGGTGGTTATGGTAATGACCAATTAAAAGGAGATCAGGGCAGCGATCGCTTAGATGGTGGTGTAGGAAATGATACTCTCTTCGGTGGTTCTGGGGCAGATTTGTTTGTCCTCAGAGCAGGAGAAGGCAATGATGTAATTTCCGACTATTTTGATGAAATAGATCGATTTGTTTTAGGTGGAGGTTTAAAGTTTGATGATCTAACAATAGTTCAGAATATCAACAATACTCAGATTCAAATAAATGGAACTAATGAGGTCTTAGCTACCCTTAATTCGGTAACGGCTAATTTCCTGAATGCTGACGATTTTATTGTGGAAAGCTAACAGATTTAAGAAAATTTATGAAAAATTCATTTAACCTGGCATTGATCCAGGTGAAGAATTAACT
>JAAUYH010139401.1_pt1 | contig 18062 bp, 7 predicted proteins | sample 7278061 | NCBI WGS metagenome assembly JAAUYH01 (sample SAMN14350203, study PRJNA611818) | marine sediment metagenome | isolation source: surface marine sediment (0.6m) | place: French Polynesia: Moorea | collected 2018-08 | reverse complement strand
TGACGATACGCTCGACGAGCGCCAGCCCGATACCCATGCCGTCGCTGGATCCGTCGAGCTGCTCGAACAGGCCGAAGATCTTCCGGTGGTAGCTCGGGTCGACCCCGGCTCCGTTGTCGCGAACGAGGATCACCGGTTGCCCGGCGTCGTAGCGGCTGTCGATCTCGATGCGCGGCGAGGATTGATCTCCCATGTACTTGACGGCGTTCTCGATCAGATTCAGAAACACCTGGTGCAGGCGGGGCGCATCCGCGTACACGACGGGCAGCTCCGGCTTGACGGTCACCGTGACGCCTGCCTCATCCAGAAGAGGGCGCAACTGTTCGACAGTGTCCCGCGCGAGTTCGCCGATCGAAACATCCGCAGTGCGCGTGACAGGTCGGCCGAGACGTGACAGCTCGAGCAGTTCCTCCAGCAGTCGCTCCATCCGCTCCGTGGCCTGTTCGATCGTCTCGATGTGCTCGCTCATCTCGTCCCGATTGCCCGCTGCCGCGTCTTCGCGCAGCAGCCCGACAAACCCGTGTATCGTCACGAGCGGTGTCTTGAGGTCGTGCGACACCGTGTACGTGAAGCTCTCCATCTCCTCGTTCCGGGCGTGCAGCAGCGCGTTCCGATCTTCGAGATCTTCATTGGCCCGGGCCAGCAGCTTGTTCACCTCGCCGAGCTGTCGTTCTGCGATGAGCCGTTGGTCCACCTCGGCGCGCAGGCGGAGATTGTGCCTGGCGACAGCGCGCAAGCGAAGTTGAACGGCACCCAGGATGACGAGCACGAGCGCGAGGGCGACGAGCCCCCCGAACCAGCGCGTCTCGGTGACGTGTGGCGTACGAACCAGCCCCAGGGTGGCGGGTGCCGTGCTGCCAACCTCACCATCCCGGGCCTCGACCTGGAATTCGTACCGGCCGGGGGGCAGCTTCGTGTAGAAGGCCGAGCGCCTCTGTCCGGCATCGATCCAGCCGGTGTCGAACCCGGTCAGCCGGTAACGGAAGTCGAGCTGCTCGCTGTCACGGAGATTGAGCGCCGTGTACCGGATTTCGAGGTTCGATACGTGCGGACCCAGCTCGGCAATGCCTTGCGGGGCCGATGCGACTCCGTCGACGACGACTTCCTCGAAGACGACAGGTGGCGGACGCACGGCTCGGGACGTCTGGCCAGGGTCGAGCCGGATGGCGCCGGCCATGGACGGGAACCACAGCGCGTCACGGCCGCGCCAGGCGGACGGCGATCCGCCGCCATTAACCTCCGATCGTGGCAGCCCGTCGGCGCGGCCGAAGGTGCGGGTCACCAGTGCGTTCGATCTGCCCTGGTCGAAAGCCGAAAGATCCGCCTTCGGCAGACGCACGATCCCCCGATCGTTGCTCCACCAGAAGTGGGTCTCGTCCTCGACAATCGACCAGACGTCGTTCGACGGCAATCCCTGGCGCGTCGTGTAGGCCGTGAAGGCGCCGTCGGCAAAGCGCATCAGACCGCCGCCGTAGGAGCCGAGCCACAAGGTTCCGGCCTGGTCTTCGTATCCGGTCGTGATGAAGCTGCTGGTCATGCCATCAGCCGTCGAATAGACCGCTTGCGGCCCGTCTCGAAATCTCTGCAGGCCCTGCTGCGTGCCGAGCCAGAGATCGCCGGGTTCCCGGCTCGCCTTGCCGATCCACCGTACATCGTCGTGGGCGAGGCCGTCCTGTGTGGTCCATGTCGTGTCGGTACCGCCCTGCCAGCGCGCCAGGCCGCCGTCGATGAAGGCGAGCCAGAACGTGCCCGGATCATCCGGATCCTCGAAGACGACCCGAACCCGACCGGGCGGCACCCCCTGCGCACGACCGATCAGCTCCCACTGCAACTCGAGCGTGTCGGGCATCAGCTCGCTCCGCACGAGCCCCGCATCCGTGCCCACCCAGACGACGCCGTTCCCGTCCTCGTGGAACGACCAGACGTAGTCCGACGGGAAATCCTCGGGCACACCGAAGACACGCACCTGGCCGTTCGAAATGAGGTGGAGCCCGCCGCCGAGCGTTCCGGCCCAGACCACGCCCCGACTGTCCTCCATGACCGCTCGCGAATGTGTCTCGCGAAAGCCCTCGGCCGAGCCGAACGTCGTTGCGGCTTCATCCGTGAATCGCCAGAGCCCCTGGTAGGTGCCGACCCAGAGACTGCCCTCGGAATCGCCCAGGATGCCGCGTGTGCGCCATTCCACCTCGGTGCGAAACTCGTCGACACCACTGTCGCGGTAGCGAAAAAGCCCCTCATCGGTCGTGAACCAGATGCTGCCGAGCGGGTCTTCGTAGAGCTTGTAGACAGCGCGCCAGTAAGGGTCTCCCTCGATACCGACCGGACGCCAGGCGGTGCCGTCGAGACGGTAGAGCCCGCGTCCGCGCGTGCCGGCCCAAACGATGCCATGGGCGTCTTTCAGCAAGGCCGGAATCGGCGCGTCCATGGGTAAGCCGCTCGTCGGCAGCGCCTCGAACGTGCCGTCGGCGTATCGAAATATGCCGCGCCCGCGAACACCGAACAGTGTCTCGCCATCGGCGCTGGAGAAGATCGAGTCGACACGACCCCAGGGTTCGTCGTGGACAGGCACGAGGGAATCGTTCCGAACCGCGTGCAGTCCGTTTCCCGTACCGATCCACACGGTGCCGTCCCTGTCGACGGCGACGGACTCGATCTGGTCTCCCCGGGGATCACCGGTCGAGTAGCGCCGGATATCCTCGCCCAGGAAGCGCAGCAATCCGCCGCTGCCGGTGCCGATCCAGAGCGCCCCATCCGGCCCCTCGGCCAGCGCGCGGATGTCCTCGGAGGTGAACTGATCGGTGTTGCGCATGTTGAACCACACGAAACGCACACCATCGAAACGCGCCACCCCGCCCCTGGTTCCAAGCCAGAGATAACCATCGCGTGTCCGCAGCAATTCCTGTATCGGGTAGGGCGGAACGCCGTCGTCTACCGTCCAGCTATCGAGGACGTATTGCTCGAGGCTCTTGTCCGGGTGGAGACCGGGTACCGCCGGACTCGCCGGCTCAGGCGCACCGAGCGCCGTGACGCTCCAGGATGCGAAGACGGCCAAGGACAGGCTTGTCGCGGAACCGCGCACTCCCCGGCCCCGATGCCGAGCAGTCACAGCTATGCCGTCACAGTCGAGCGCTGCGCTGACTCGCACCCTGCCGGCGGACCGTGCGGACATCGGATCACTCCGTTGAGATCGGGCACCGTCGGTCGACGGCGCACCCACGCCCGATATTCTGCCTGATCAGCCTGAATGCGCAACGCATGACCGCGTTTTCCAGCGAGGCGGCACCGCAGCATGGAGCCACGGCGGGCAGGCGAAGGCTGATACAGTGATCAAGGCGCTCATGACCGAATGGCTGCTGGACGACGGCGGCGATTGAAGAGGAACTGTGCCTTGGGGGCTCTCTTCGACGCTCGCAACCGTCAGCAGCGGCGCACTGTCACCGCCGGGTCCGTTGCGTTACAGCGTCCCGGTAATGCTCAGAAACACCCCGTGGTGGTCGAAACTGAGGTCGGTCAGGTCGTCGGAAAAATCGGTGAAGTTGTATCCCACGCCCAGCTTCAGGTGGTCGCCGAGGTACCGTGAGACGGTTGCCAGCATGCCGCTGCGGCGCTCGTCCAGGTCAGGCATCGACAGCAGGCGGCCTTCAACGAGCAGCTCCCAGTCGTCCCCGAATCGGTAATCGCCGCGGAGGACAGCGAGGCTGGCGTTGTTGTCGAAGTAATCGGGACTGTCGCGGTCCAGGCTGACCTGGCCGAGACGGTAGGCGTACTTGCCGCCGATCGACAGAGCCGGCGTGAGATCGTAGGTCACGTCCAGCGCTGCGATGTGACTCTTCTGCAGGAACTCGGCAGCGACGTTCTGCGCGCCGATCTGGTCGGCCGTCGGCACGTTGTAGAAGTAGGTGTACTTGGCCAGCGCATTCAGGCGATCGTTGCTCACCGGGCGCACGGCATAGCCGAGCACCGCCTCGGTGTACCCGCCGTCGTAGAACGTGCCCAGCGAACTCTCGCTCTCGGAGTGGTTGAACTTGCCGAGCAGCCGCGAGTCCGGGCTGATCTGGTACTTGATGCTGTTCCGGAACAGCCAGGTCGTTCGCTCCGTCGTAGCGAGGTCGAGCTGCTGCGAGTCGTCGTTGCGATACTCGATACCGCTCGATAGTTGTAGCGCGTCGGACGCGAAACCGATCTGTGCACCGCCGGCCCGCCGCTCCGTTTCGGCATTGGTCTGGACATCGCGCAGCGAGCCGATATCCGTGGTCAGCCCCAGGCTCCATTGCCGTGTCGGGGCAAAGCTGATCCCTGTAGCGTGGGTCAGCCCGGTCCTGTTTCGGCCGTGCTGGTAGCGCTCTTCGAGGAACACGCTGGTGCTGTCGGCGATGCGCGACCGGACACCGGCGACGAGGTTGCCGCCGTTGTCGCGCTCACCCGGCAACGTGGTATCGGCGGACCTGTCGTCCAGCGCGTAGTTGAGATAAAGATTCGTATCGTCCGAGATCTCGTAGTTGGATCCGAGCCTGCCACCCGCACCCAGATCGCCGTCGGAGATCTCGCCCTCGATGCGCAGTTTCTCGCCCACCAGGACGGACCCGCCGAGGCCCGAGCGTGCGTTCTCCGGCCGATCGCCGGAGACGGCCAGGGTGTCCTGCGTGAACGCATAGGCGCTCCAGGACGAACCGGAATCGTAGCCAACCTGAAGGATGCCTTCCTCGCGCTCGCCCTGTTCCTGGGTGAACGGCACGATGATCGACCCGTCGGTCCGCTCATCCTGCCGGTAGCCGGCCTTGAACCACCATCGATCAGTGAGCTGGTAACCGAGGTTGACCTCGCTGGCCCGGGTCTCGATGGCACGGTCCTGTTCCCGGTTGTCCACCTTGGCAAGCAGGGAGAACCGCTCGCCCACCGGCAGGCTAAACTGGCCGCCGTAGTTCTTTCTCTCACGCGGCGCGGTCAGGCCGGGGGCCGAGAAACCGGCCTCGACATCCTCGACGTACAGGGCCAGCTTGCCCTCGAGGCCGCTGAAGTCGTCGAGACTGATGCTCAGGTCCGCACGCTTCGCATCCGCCCGGGCGTCGGCGAACGCCGCCGGATCGTCGCCGGTGAAACCGAAACCGCCGTCGACGGAGGTCTGCGTCGCGGAGACCAGGCCTTCGGTGCTGGCGTGCTGCAGCTTCAGCCAGGATCCGGCCGACAGTCTGAGCGTCAGATCGGCCGCCCCCAGGTTGCTCTCATCGGCATCCTGTTCGTTGACGTTCATCGTCATGCCGAACCGGACGTGATCGCCGAACCAGTAGTGCGCCTGGGCGCCGGTTGCAAGCGCGTCAATGTCGTCGAATCCGGGTGTGTATTCGTAGCGAACCACCAGGTACGCCTCGTCGCCCGAGATGGCATCGCTGCGAACCAGCAGGCCGTCGCTCGCGCTCGACGCCAGCGGTTCGGCCAGCAGGATCCGGCCCTGCAGGTAGTCGACGTCGTAATCCATGGCCGCCTGCAGGTTCACCACGCCGGTGACGAGGCCCGACGTCTTGTCCCGTGTTTCGATGCGCACCCGCTCGGAGCCTGGCAGGATGTCCTGGCGCTCCAGGAAATACAGCGAGCCGCCGGTGCCCCGGAATTCCTCCCGGCTTGCCACGGTGCCCGGTTCCGCCGCGAAGGCATCGACCACCAGTCGTCGGTCGCCGAAACGCGTGGTCGCGTCGGACTGATAGTGCAGGTTGGCGCCGTAGAGGCCACGATCCACCTGCGCCAGCTCGTTGTTCATGTAGCCTACGCGGAAGTTGCCCCACTGGCCGTAATCGTCGTCTCTGCCGAGTCGGACATAGAACCGTCCCATGCTCGGCGCCATCTCTTCCACGGTGCCGTCGTCGCCGAACGTCGGGTAGTAGTAGTCCGGATCCATGCGGCGGAAGAGCGACTCCGGCGACTTGTCCAGGAAGTTGCTGAACAGTGCATCCAGCGGGCCTTCCCGCGTGTCGGCGCTTGCCGTCAGCTTCCAGTGATCGCCGAATTTGCCGTCGACGAAGAACGCCAGCCGGCCGTCGACGCTCGAGTCGTAGTCGTAATCCGAATTGGCGCCCTGCACCAGGTCGATGGGACCGCTGGAGGAACTGCCGGCAATAGTGAGGTCGGCCATTCCCACGTAGAACCAGTCGTTGGACTTGAGCTCGAGATCGCGAAGGTACAGCTCGCCGCGGCCCTCCTCGTCGAGCACAGCGACTTCGACCGTGTGTGCCCCTTCCGGCAGGATCTCCTCGGCGACGAAGCTGCCATCATCATTCAGGGGAACCGGTCGCCCGGCGACCCAGACTTCGTTGCCGGCGGCAATACCGCTGCCGCGGACCGTAACGGTGCCGCTGCTGAGCCCGATGTTGTGTGTGCTCAGGGCGTTCTCGCCGTAGGCCGCCAGCAGCTGCGGATCGGCTTCGGGGTCGACGTCCGGGGCGTCATCGTCGTCGGCCTCGAGGGCATCGCGAGTAACCCACAGCGGCTGAGCCCGTGTTTCGTCGAAATTCCCGTCCTGTCCGTAGGCCCGGAGGACATAGGCCAGGTCACGATTTCGGCCACTGAGATCGTCCGCCTCCGGTTCCCAGGTGGCTACTTGATCGATGCCGATGGGTATCACGGCCACGGGGTCGGACTCGACCGACTGGCCTTTGAAGAAGATCCGGATCTCGGCACGATCGACGAAGTGCGAGTAGTTCGTGTACATCCGGAAGTGGACAGGCGAGCTGTGTGTGTCGGTCCAGAAATCCACCGGCGCGACCAGCGGCGCGAAGTGCAGGACATCCGCCAGGGCGACGCGATCCGTGCTGGCGGCAACGCTCAGTCGCGGCGCCGAGCGCAGATTGTCGTAGCCGAAGCGGATCTTCGCATCGTGCAACGCCACGTCGGTGCACCGCTGGATGTCGGACGAGCTGCGCTCGGGATCGTCGATCGGCACACCGTCGACGGTGATGCGCATCAGGTTCAGGCCGAGGGGATTCTCCGGCTCGAGCTCGCGTGTCAGGCGCATCACGTCGACGCCCTCGTAGTCGTCCAGGACGGCGAGCTCGTCGTACATCACCCGGACGGCGACAAACGAGTGATCGCCCTGGGTGAAGCCGACATTCACGACATCGTCGGAATGCACGAATCCGCGGCCTTCGAAGTCGAGCTGCGCATCGGCCAGTTGCGTGTCAGCCCCGACCTTCTCCATCGCGCGCCGCGCGCGCGATGCAGACAGGCCGATGTCGTCGCCGTAGACCGCGGCCGTTCGCCGGGTCAGGCGCTCGTTGCCCGTGAAGCCGACAAACTTGAGGCGCGGGTTGGTCTCGTCGGCGATGTCCGCCAGGGCGCGGGCAAGCATCCCGGCAAAGCCCGGCGGCACCACGGGTTGTCCATCAACGAACACGATATGGGGGATCGCTCCCCAGGGCGGCGTGTATGTTCTGGCCACCACTTCCGCACCGGCGGACTCGGGACACAGCTGCGGCTCGTCGGGCAGTTGCTCGAGCGGATCGTCGTACCAGAATTCCACCTCGATGCGCCGATTGAGCGCACGGCCCCGATCGGTCCGGTTGGATCCGAGCGGGTTCGAAGCGCCACGCCCGTCGCTCTCGATCGCGGCGGTGGGCAGTCCGAGCCGGTCCTGCACGGACAGCGCTACCCGCCGCGCCCGAGCGCGGGAAAGCCCGATGTGGTCCCTGTAGATGCGCTGTGTCCTGCCGCCGAGCGGCGTGTCGTCCGTGTATCCCACGAAACGGACGACGACGTTGTCCTTGCTTGCCAGGTTCCGCAAGGTCTGGCTGACGCGCTCGACATAGGCGTCATCGACCTGGATCGACTCGCTGTCATAGTGCAGCGGCGCGACGAGGTTACGCACCCGCGCGCGCCGCGCACGCTCTTCCACGTAGCGCAGCTTGCAGACCGTCTCCATGCGGCAGACCTTGACCCGCTCGATCTCGTGCGGGACGAGTATCTCTTCGAGTGCGATCCTGTCGCTCAGCTCGTCGTACCAGACCTCGACTTCGACCCGGCGATTGAGGGCACGGCCCGCCTCGGTGAGATTGGACGCAACCGGCTGCGTGTCGCCCGCCCACGCGAAGGAGATCGCCTCGGGCGGCAATGCCAGCGCCACCTGGAAATGCTCTGCGACCTGGCCGGCGCGCTCCCGGGACAACCCGGCGTTGTCGCCGTAGATGGCGACCAGCCTCGGCGACAACGGACGATCGTCGGCGTGGCCGACGAGGTGCAGGCGGACATTGATACGGTCCTGCATCCGTTCGAGGATGGCCGCGAGCGACTCCACGGTATCGTCGGGGATCTGCGCCACGCCCGACGCGAACTGGATCGGAGCCACCAGGCCACTGATCTTTACGGTCTCGAGCGCATCGGTGGTGGTCTCACGCATCTCGAGTGCATCGCCTTTTTCCGTCGCGATGCGCTCCGGGTCCTGCACCCACTGCGTGTATCCGGCATCGTCCGCCAGATGGCGCTCGACGGCCTCGCCGATGGGCGCCTCATCCACCGGGGCGGCGGCCGCGGGCAGCGATGTCAGCGCGATCGTGGCGAGCAGCGCGTGGGCTGGAATCAGTCTTGTCGGGGCACTCACTGGGCTCGTCCCTCGCCTTTCGCCGGCGGACCGCCGAGCCGCCAGAAGATCTCGGGTTCGATGACCAGCTCGTAGCTGTCGTGCGTCTGCCACGTAGCCATGATCTGGCGCTTGAGGGCGTCGAGGCGCTGTTGCACGAGGGCCTCGGACTCGAGATCGGCGACATACGACAGCCGAAGAACGGCCGGCCGCTTCTCGAGCTCTGCGAGCAGCAGGTCCATCCTCGGGCGCCATTGCGGGCGCATCTCGGTGCTCCCCGGCTCGAACACGGCATCGGCCACGTCGAGCCCGATCACGTGATGGATCGACGCGCCGAAGTTGATGCGCAACGCCTTGCCGCGCGTCGCGCGCTTGACCTGCACCGGCCGGGTGGACGGACGGAAGCCGCTCGGCAACGTCCGGTCGTCCAGCTTCAGGACGAAGTTGCTGCCACGGTTCTCGTTCGGCGTCGCCGCGCACGTAATGTGATACCGGCCGTGCACGTCGGTCGTGGCGGCCAGGCCGCGGGCCGTGACCAGGCGAATGCCCGCCAGACCGGCTTCGCCGTCATCCTGGATGCCGTTGCGGTTGTCGTCGTCGAACACCTTGCCGGTGACGTCGGTGCAGTCGAACGTCGGGTCCGGCACAAGACGCACGGTCGCCTGTGCTTCCTGCGACAGGGCGTTGCCGGACAGTGAGCTGACCGCCTGGGCGCGGTTGACGAACTCGCCTTCGGTCACAGCGGCGCCGACGGTGAGGAGCAGCTTGATCTCGCGCTCCACATCGGTGACCAGCGTCAGCCCGGACCAGGCCAGCTCCCGCCCGACGACCGTCGGTTCGGTTTCCACGCCGTCCAGCCGCGCGGAGCCTTCCACGTAGCGGAAACCGGCCGGGAACCGATCGACGATGCTCACATCGGGCAGGTCGACGCCAAACGAGTTGGTGAACCGGATCGTGTACGGCACCATCTGGCCCCGGGTCACGTTCAGCTTCGGCGTCGTCTTGATCACCGATACGGCGCCACCCAGGCGCGGGTCGAGCGGGATGTGGTTGTTGAACAGCTCGGCGGAGCCCGGCACATTCGCCTTGCCGAGCTTGTTGAACGACGTGGCGGAGCCCGCGCCCTGAGACTCACCGAGCTTCAGAAAATAGTGGTAGTTCGTGTCGGTGCTTCTCGCCGACACCGACGGCGGTGGCGGGAACTCCGATGGCAGCGCCTCGCAGTGGTCCCGGGTTGCGGGCACGGCATCGTCGGTCGAGCCCGGACAGAGCGGGACATCGAACGGCAGTGTCGTCTCGTCGGAGGTGGGCGGTATCAGCTCGGAGACGCCGGCGATATAGCGGGTGTCGGGTTCCGTCACGCGGATCAGGTAAAGCTGCCCACTGGCACACGCCGGGTCGGAGAAGTTGATCGCGAACTTGTAGTAGCCGTTGCCGACCGTCACCTGGCCCTGCTGGTTGGGATCGTCGAAGCAGGTGGCCGGAACCGGCACACCATTGCGTACGTCGACGAGCGTCACCGTTGCGCCGGCGACCGGCGTCCGCGCCACCGAATCGTAGATCACACCGTTGGGATCGACGGGCATGTTCAGGTCAACGAGGTTGCTGCCTTCAAGCACGACGATGTCGTCGATGCGCTGCAGGCCGTTGGTGTAGACCGATTCGGCCTCGCCGAGCAGCGCAGTACGGTTGTCGGCTCCGGGTGCGCTGAAGGTCAGAGAATAGGAAGTGCCCTCGACGAAGTTCGGCTTCACGCCGGTCAGCAGGTAGTAGCCGTCTTCGTTGCTCCGAACCGTGCGAACCACGGTGTCTTCGAGGAGCAGCGTGACCGTCCAGCCTTCGAGCCGACGCTCGACGGCGTCCGGCAGATTGTCGTGATTGCCGTCGTGCCAGACGTTGCCGCTGAGGCGACCGGCATCCGGCGTGGCACCGACATCGATCGCGACGGTCGCCTCGGCCCACTGCGGCGGATTGTTCCAGGTGACCCGGCCGGTGTTGACCAGCGTCGTGCCCTCGGCGAGGGTCGGATCGATGGTCGCGCGGAACCGCAGCGTAACGGCTTCCTCAGGGTTGAGCGGGCCGTATTGCGAGGCGTAATCCGCGGTGAGGATCGTGCCGGCGAAACTGACACCGCCGGTCTGGCCGTTCATGGTCGCCGACTGGTCGACGTAGGTCAGATAGCCCGGATTCGGGACCGACAGATCGTCGGTGATGACGACATATTGAGCCGGCACGACGCCGATGTTCTTGACCGTGACGACGTACTCGAGCGCGGTTCCGGGCAGCGCCGGACTCCCTTCGACCACGAACACTTCCTTGACGATGGACAGTTGTTGCGCGTCGCCGACGACCACGACCGTGGGCTCGGGCCCGGTGGCCGGATTACCGTCGCCGTCGGTCAGAAGATCCGGCGCTTCGGTGCTGTAGACCACGGCCTGATTGGTGATCAGCGTGCCCGTGGGCACGGCGTCGTCGACGCGCAGATCAAACTGAACGATGGCCGACTGGCCGGGATTGAGTACTCCCTCGTCGGTACCCGGCACCGGCGGTGTCAGATCGGCCGAGCTGATCGCAATGCCGGCGGTCAGGGGGAAGACGCCATCGTCGGGTTGCCCGACGGGCTCGCCGTTGAGGGTCGTCGAGTCCGGGACGTAAGACGTATTGTCCGGCACCGTGTCCACCAGCTCGGCGGCGGTGGCCGGCACCGTGCCGTTGTTGTAGACGGCAATCGTATAGCGCAGCACGTCGCCCGGATCGACGATGCCCGGCGAGCCGAGGTCGACCTGCAGCGCGACCGATTTCGGCGCGAACAGAAGCGGATAGTTGCCCACGACGTCGCGGGTCGGGTCATCGGCGGCGGGTGTGCGGGGATCGTCGGAAGGCACCTCGCCGATATCGTGGTCGGCGGCAATCAGGAACGCCTGGTTCGAGATCACCGTGCCGTCCTGTGCGTCCGGGTAGACGACGACATCGAACGTGATCGTCGCGACGTCGTCGGCCACCCCGACGTTCATCACACCCGGCGTGTCGTCCTGCGGCGCGTTGACGGCGATGCCGTCGGTGAGTGGGGAGCCGCCGTCCGTGGGGTCCTGGACCGGGGCGCCGTTCAGCGTCGTGCTGCCCGCAACATAAGTCGTGTTCGCCGGGATGGCGTCGACGAGCTCGACACCGGTTGCGTGCTCGGTCCCGATGTTCTGCGCGGTGATCGTGTACCGCAGCGTCTCGCCGGCCAGCAACAGGTTCGGGTTGCCGTCGATGTACGACGACACCTTGTCCAGGTCGAAGACCGGAGCCGAGTCGATCAGAATCTGCGTCGGGTCCTCGTCACCGGAAACGCCAGGGTCCGACGCCCCGTTGACGTTGGGATCGTCACTGACGGCAGCCGACCAGTCCCCGATCAGGATCTCGGACTGGTTGTAGACGACCGTGTCGTCAGCGATGATGGGAGCGAGCTGAACCTCGAACTCGACCAGGACGCTTTCGCCCGACCCACCCAGGCCGAGGTTGCGCACGTCCAGCAGCCCGGTGCCGGCCGCACCGCCGTCTGCGACCGTGTTGCCAGCATCCGCGCCGGCCGGCAGCGTAACGACACTCAGCGTACCGGCCTGGAACAACGGATTCGCATTGAGACGGTCGATTTCGTCGACGATCGAGAAATCACTGACGGGGATGTCGCTCAGGTTCTGCACGTAGAGGCGGTACCGCAACGTGTCGCCCGGTGTCGCGACAGTTCCCGGGTCCTCTCCCGTCGTCACATTGGCAACCGTCTTCTCGAACCGGAGCACCGGCACGTCGGCGGTGACGCTGTGCGCATCCTCGTGGTCTCCGACGCCCACGGTGCCGTCTGTCAGCGTGCGGCTGTAGATGGTCGTACCGCCTTCGCCGTACCATCTGGTCGCGCCGGCCACGTTCGTCAGTATGGCCCCATCCTGCGTATCGACATCGAGCTGTGTGCGATAGGCGATCATCAGACGCTCATCCACGCCGATCACCGAGGCGGCGCTCAGCGTCTCGAACGCGAGCTCGCATGCGGCGATATCGTAGACGAGCGAGTAGTCCGCCCCCTGCACCAGAGGGCCCTTGCCCGGTACCGGTGTGACGCCGTCCGCCGCGAACACCCGCGCGCTCAGAACCTCCGGCGTCGTGTCGCACATCCCGCCGGTCGGGCCATCGGGCAGCCGGTCGACGAGCGTCACGTTGTAGGCGTCGGCTTCGGTCGCGTTCTGCACACCGATGACGAAGTCGCCCCACTCGGCCAGTCGCATCGTCGCCGGGCCGGTCTTCGTGACCGTGAGTCCCGGTGGCACGGTGAATTGCCCGATCAGACCGGAGCTGTTGACGGTGCCGCCTTCCCGGGTGATGAACTCGTCGACGGGCGCACCGTTGTCCAGAAAGCTGAGGTCCAGCGTAAAATCCGATCCACCGACATTGAAGGTCGTCGGCTCGGCCGAGGCGACGATCGTCACACGGTCCGTACATCCCTCGCCGGGAGGTGTCGGATAGGGACAGGGAGTCTGGTTGTTCGGGGTTTCCTCGTGGTTGATCGTGTAAGTGAAGGTCAACGGACCGGTTTCCACGCCATCCACGGCAAGCACGAGCACCACATCGAGCTCGACCGACTCCAGGAAAGGTTCGCCGACTGCGAAATTCCTGTGTATGAACGTGCCGAGAGAAAAGAACGGGACGGGCCCCGGCAACGTGATTGCTGGCGGAAGCGTTGCGGTGAAGTCATAGCCGCTTTGCGAGCCCGACGTGGTGCCCCAGCTGATGCTCGAGGTCGGGTTGCCGTTCGTGATGACGGGGTCGCCCGGCTGGCTTCCGGGGACGCTGTCCACCGCGTCACGCCAGGATCCGACAACGGATACGAAGGTGATCTCGGCCGCCGACGCGCTGCCGATGGGAGCCAGTGCGAGCGACGCAAGAACCGTTACAGCCAGGGTGGTGAACAACCGCACCAGTCGCGCAGTTCCGGGGAGGAGACGTCGGCAGAGAGTCGAGGCCGTGTCCGGGGAAGTTCGTCGTTTGGTGCTGTCAGGTCTGGCCATCATTCATCGCAGCGTGAGCTCAGTTGAGTCACTCACTGGTGCGGGCCACCCCGATCGCTGATCGTCGTTGAGCGGTCCCGCTGCCGTGGAGCTTCAAGCCCGTTAGGCCGGTGACTTTGCGTCACCACCTTTCGGTGGTTTTGCCTTTTTGCAAGCAGCGACTATGGCGCATCAACGGCAGCGAAATTGTGACCTGCATCACAGGTCGCGTTGCTCGGCGAAAGCGAAACGTGCTGCGAGCACAACGCGCCTGTCGACCGCGTCACGCCGCGATCGGCTCTGCGTTTGTCATAAGTCTTTTCAAGACGTTAACGACACCGGGCGATGTCGCCAGCGCGTGGGTGGCGTCAGGCCGCGGGGAGGAAATCGATGGGGTAGATGATGGTCATCGCGGCAACGTCCTTGGCACCGAAATCGAAGGTCCGCACGCGGCCGACAATCTGCTGAGCAAGCGTGGGTGCGTTCATCGCCGAGGACTGCAGCTCGCACATCGAGACGCTGCCATCCGGTTCGATCGTGAGGCGCAGCACGACCTGGCCGCGCAAGGTCGGGTCCTTGCGCAGCTCGCGGTTGTACAGACGGTACAGCGCCGCCTTGTAGCGGTCGAAGACAATCTGAATCTCCTCGTCGGTGCGCCCCGCAGCGGCACCGCCGCTGAGCGGCCGGTCGGGGCCACCGCCACCGCCGATCGAACTGGACACGCGAGCCACCCGCACCCCGTCGATGCCCTGGCCACCGCCTCCGCCGACGTTGCGGCTGATGCTGTCGAGGTTGATACCGCCGCTCGACGCCGTCCCTGGTCGTGTCACCATCGATCGCGTCTGTCGCGCCACGGCGTTCGCGCCGGCGCTCGAAATCCTCGCCTGGGCGCCGATACGCGCGTTCGGCCGGACGTTGGCGCGACTGGCGAAATCGTCGCGGAAAGCCAGGATTCCCGTGTTGGCAACTCGCGACGTCGCATCGGGCTGTGCCGGCGCCGGGCCCGGGGTCGGTGTCGGCGCCGCCGCCCTGGCCGGCTCGGGTTTCGGTTTGGCCTCGGGTTCCGGTTCCGGCTCGTCCTGCGGCTCCGGCTCGACGGGCGGAGTGCTCGGCTCTTCGACCGGTTCCGGCGGAGGCGGCTCGACGCGTTGCTCGCGCACGAGCCTGGCAACACGCTCGGGAATCTTGGTGACTTCGGGATCGTCGATCACCGGCAGGACGACCGTATGAACGATCACGCCGACAACGAACGAGGCCAGCAGCGATCCGGCCAGGGTCCGCCGGAAACGTCGGTCCTCCTCGCAGCCCCTCGCCCAGGGCATCACCTGGAAGCGGTTCGGCGGATCGTCGGGTTCGCGCTCGATGACCCAGTTGTTCCGACGCCTTTCTTCCTGCTGCAGCACGTTCTCGATGTCGAAGTGCAGGTCGTCGAGTTCGTCTTTCTTGCCGCCGATCCTGTCGAGGATCTCCTGGCGACGAAGCTGCATGCCGGTCACTTCGGCGTTGTACGCCTCGACGCGCTGGCGCGCATCCGCGATCCGGTCGCCTGCGTCCTTGCCCTCACCCCAGAACAGGCGGCCCGCATCGAGCGCGTCGAGCTCTTCCAGCGACCGGCAGGCGTCGGACAGGACGTCGAAGGCGCGTTTGTCCTGCACCAGCGCCTCGAGTTGGGCGTCAAAGGCTTCGAGTTCCTGCTCGAGGCGCTGCAGTTCCTCCCCGGTGCGATCTGCGTCGCCGCGGAGGGAGGCTTCCAATTCAGTGAACTCGGACGTCACTACGGCATCCTAGTTGGCGGCGACCCGCGACTCTTTCTGTACCACCGCGAGCGAAACGTCCTCGTAACCCTCGTCGGTACACAGCGACATCAGCTTGCGCACAACGATAAAGGGTACGGCCTTGTCGGCGAGGATCGTCACCTCCTGGCTGCCGCGTGCAACGGGGCCGTCTGCACCGACGACACTCCGGGTCAACTCGGCAAGACGCGTGGTTACCGGCTCGTAGGCGGTCGCGTCGCCGTCGAGGATCGCCGCTACCTGGGCGACCGCTTTGCCCTGGACCAGCACGTCTTCAGGCGTCACGAAGATCGTCACCGTTTCCCGCGGTTTGACTTCGACCAGCGACTCGGGCAGCTGAACGTTCTTCGGCGCCTCCATCACCTCGACGGAACCGCTGTTGACCAGCAGGAAGAACACCAGGATGGTGAACACATCCATCAGCGAGGTCAGGTTCATCTTGGTGACCCTGACCCGGTTGCGCGCCATGCGCTTCAGGCGCCGCGTGTGTCTCATGGCGCGTCTCCGACCGAAATCTGCGAGAACAGCTCTACGATCCGATACTCCGTTTCGGCGCCGGTACCGTTATCGACCGGCACTTCGGCGCTACGGACGATGTCCATGACCCGGATGAGATAGTCGTAGGGAATCTGCGCTTCCATCAGCACCGTGACATCGTCGTGTTCCGGGTATTGCTGCTTGAGCTCGATCATGTAGCTCGACAGGGTGTCGAGGTCGAACTCGTCTTCCTGGTTCGGCAGCGTCGCCAGGATGGCCTTGCCGTCGGTGACCTGGATGCCGTCCTCGCGCACGATGACCTCGAGGCGTAGCGACTCCTCCCCGGTCGATGGGCCGCCCTCGGCGCCGGGCAGATCCAGCTCCACGATCGTCAGCCGGGAGAACACCGCCGTGATCAGGAGAAACGGGACCAGCACCACCATGAGGTTGAGGAACGTGGTGACATCGATCTCGTGCGCAGCACCCTTCGTGCGGCGCCTGTAGTGGCGGCGTCTGGCCATCTCTACTAGGCCTCGACCGTGCGCCGGGCCCGTCGGGTGAATACGTTGAGGGCTTTCACGGTGGCCATTTCGAGGCTGTCCACGATGTCGCCGGTCTTGCTGGTCAGCACGGCGTGGACGATGAGCAGCGGGATCGCCACCATCAGACCGAAGGCCGTCGTGTTCATCGCGACCGAGATACTCGCCGACAGAAGGTCCGCCTTTTCCGCCGGATTGGCGTCGGCAACGGCGGTGAATGCCTGGATCAGACCCATGATCGTGCCGAGCAGGCCGAGCAACGTGGCGATGCTCGAAGCCAGCGCGACATACGGCGTGCGCTTCTCCAGCCGCGGCAGGATCTCCATCATGCTCTCTTCCATCGCGATCTCGATGTCGTCGCGGCGCCTGACAGCACCCTGCAGCGACAGACCCATGTTGAGAACCTGCGAGATCGTCGACTCCTCGCGGCTGGTCATCTCCCTGACCTCGTCGAACTTGCCGGCCGTCAGCAGCGGCTGCACTTCGTTCCAGACGACCTGGTTTTTGCGGGTAACCAGCGTCAGCGTGACGTAGCGCTCGATCGCGATCGCGACGCCGACGGCGAACACCACCAGGATCGGAAACATGAAGGCGCCGCCCGATGTGAAAAAGCCCACGATCGTGTACAAGAAGTCCATCGCCAATTCCTCATCTCACAAAATGCGGGGCCGGGCCCCGTTATGGCCACCAAGAATAGTGCCCGTTGGCAGGGGAAAATGTGACGCAGCACACACTGGACCATCAATGACGGGGGCGTGCATCTGCGTTGACGTACGCGTGCACGATGTTCTGTCAAATAGGGCGCCGTGAACGCTTGATCAATCGCCGGCACGAATGCTGTAGAAGCGCAGCTCGCGTTCGAACACTTCCTTGTCCACCGGGCGGGCGCGATCGTCGAGCGTATCCGACAGGCTGATGTCATCGCCCAGCTCGGAGGACTTCCAGGGAACGATTACCAGGGCTTTCGGTGCTTCCTCGTTGCCGAGAATCGACATGCCGGACATCGTCTTCGGTGTGTCGATGCCGTCGCCGGTCGTTTCGTCGGCCCGGGACTGGTCATCGGCGCTGGTCGCCGCCTCGTCGGAGGGCGGGCTCGCCGCGTCTTCCGCACGAGCGGTGAGCGCCATGAAGGCCAGCGCGGTGGCTGACAGTGCTAACCGGAACATCACTCCTCCGTTTCACCCATGCGCAGGCGGATGGCGGCCAGCCACATGGCGGCTTCGTCATCGCTGACGACGGTGGTCATGTAAGCCTCGTAATTCTCGAGGGCGCAGGCCGGATCGTCGAGGTAAAGGTCGCACAGGACCGCCAGGTTGCGCCTTGCATAGTGGTAGCCGGGGTACACCGCAAGAGCCGCCTCGTAACTGGCTCGTGCCTCGGCGAAGCGGCCGGTTCTCCGGTAAACGATCCCCAGCTCGTTGTGCGCTACCGGGTGATCCGGTTTGCTGTCCAGCACGCGCAGCAGGCTCGTCTCGGCATCATCGATGCGACCCGCGTGGCGGTAGGCAATGGCAAGATCGATCCGCGGCGCGCTCAGGCGCGGCGCGGCGCCGACAACGGCTTCGAGCCTCGTGCTGCCCCGCGCGTGATCGCCCTGGCCAAGCACGAGCAACGCCTCGGAATAATCGGCGCGCACGCCGGCCGGTACACGGGCGTTTTCCGTTAT
>JAAUYH010023144.1_pt1 | contig 18069 bp, 23 predicted proteins | sample 7278061 | NCBI WGS metagenome assembly JAAUYH01 (sample SAMN14350203, study PRJNA611818) | marine sediment metagenome | isolation source: surface marine sediment (0.6m) | place: French Polynesia: Moorea | collected 2018-08 | reverse complement strand
CCGCCGCGAAGACCACCCAGACCGCGAAAAAACCGACAAGAACGCCCAGCCAGCCGCCCCGAGTGCCGTTCGCCGCCACCATCAGGTCCTCGTAGGCGCGCAGGGTCGGCACCAGCGTCGGCAGCATCATCGCCGCCATCATGATCGCCCACATCGCAAAAAGCGGCCCGAACTCGGCCATCGGCATGCGCATGTCCATGCGCGGGTCCATCGCGGCCATCGCCTGGCCGATCGGCCCGGGCCGTCCGATCAGGTCCACATCCATCGACATCGCCATGGAATACATCACCCACCAGGCCCAGAGGATCGCGCCGAAAAAGCCCAGCCACAGCACGGATCGCAGCGGAATACGGGGTGCGCCAAGGGTCATCGCCGGGGCCTTTGGGTGAGTCTTTCGATTTGCCTTTCTTTTCGTCTGGCGTTTAATTGTCAAACAATTAATCGTCTGACATTTGCGAGCCATGAAGACACGCGCGCTTTCCCAAGGTCAGGACCTCTCGACCCAGATCGCCGAGGCGATCAGGGACGCCATCGTCGCCGGAGATCTTTTGATCGACGCCCGCCTGCCGTCCGAGGCCGAGCTTGCCGACCATTTCGGCGTCTCCCGCCCCACCGTGCGCGAGGCGTTGAAGCGGCTCGCTGCACAGAACCTGATCCGCACCCAGCGCGGCGCGACCGGCGGCGCCTTCGTGAACCGGCTAAGCTTCGAGGACGCCTACGATCAGCAGATCACCACCTCGACGCTGCTTCTTTCCATGAACGCGGTGGATTTCGACACCGCCTGCGAGGCCCGCTACGCGCTGGAAACCGCCTGCGCCGGTCTCGCCGCCGCGCGCCGCACGCCCGATCACCTCGCCACCATGCGCGCCGAGATCCATCGCCAGTCGCAGCCCGGCCTCACCGACGAGGCCTTCTGCGCCTCCGATGTCGCCTTTCACCGCGCGCTGGTGGATGGCGCGGGCAACCCGGTGCTCAGCTACCAGCTCGCCGGCGCCATCGAGGCGATGCAGCCCTTGATGAACATGATCACCTTCACGGCGCGGTCGCGCGAAGAGATCGTCGGCCTGCACACCCGCATCGCCGACGCGGTCGAGGCCGGTGACGGCCCCACCACCGAGGCCGCCCTCGAGGACCTCGCCGGCTACACGATGCGGCTGGCGGCCACCGTGATGGCCGAACGCAGGGTGCGATCGAAGGCCGGGACGCCCGCCTGACCGTCAACCCGTCCCAACGACGGCGCTGCGTCGAAGCCCAATCCCGCGTTCCATTAACCGGCGGATCTGCCCGCGTCCCGTCGGTCTCGAAGACAAACCGAACGCGCCGTTCCAGACAGGCCTCGGCGTTCCGTTTGGCGTCGACGTCGGACACGCCTACACTCGTATCCGTTCCTTGAGGGTACGACATGTCATCGAAGATGGTCAGAGAAGCATCAGGTCAGAAAGTGACCCCGCGCCAGTGGATCAGACTGTCCGTGGTTTATCTTCTGATCCCCGTGGTCTTGCTGATGTGCGGCGGAGACCTTGGCTGGTGGCAGGCCTGGTTCTATTCCGGTCTGATCATCGCCGCCGGACTGGGCGGGCGCGTTTGGGCGGAACGGCGGCATCCCGGGCTGACGGCCGACCGGCAAAACGCCGAAACCATCCAGACCGCGAAATCCTGGGACAAAGTGCTCGCGCCGCTCATGGCCGTGAGTATCAGCTACCCGTTGGTCATCGTCGCGGGGCTGGACCACCGCTTTGACTGGACGCCCGATTTCCCGCTGTGGCTAAACGGCGTCGGCTTGGTTTTGATCGCGTTCGGGTATGCGTTCGCGACATGGGCATTTGCCGAAAACCGCTTCTTCTACAGCCTTGTGGTGGTTCGGACGGATCGTGGACACGAGGTGTGCGACACCGGCCCGTACCGGTTTGTTCGGCATCCGGGTTATGCCGGGAATATCGTCCCGCTGTTCGGGCTTGTCCTAGCGCTAGGGTCGCTCTGGACCCTGATTCCCGTCGCGGTGGCCACGATCATCTCGGTCACGAGAACGGCACTCGAAGACCGGACCTTGCAGGAGGAGTTGCCGGGCTACCGGGACTACGCAGATCGCGTGCGGTACCGGTTGATGCCTTTGGTGTATTGACGGCGCTTCAGCCGGATTTGAACCCGCCGCCGGGTGCTCTTCCGACGACCAGCCGATCTCTTCGCTCTGCGGGCCCTACCGGTTCCAGTTGAACGTGATCGAGCTGGTATAAGGCCCCCAGTCCGAGGTCGTCACACCGTTGTTCTCGCCCCCGGAATAGGAGGCAAGGCCATTGAGGCGCAGCACGAAGACCTCGCCGCCCGTGTCCTCGATATAGCCGTCATACAGCGCGGCGGTGCAAAGATCGCTGTCGGCGGTGTAGGGCCCGTTGCCCCAGACCGAGCCGCGCGGCGGGTTGGCCGGGCAGGAACAGGCATATTCGTCAGCGCCGTCGGGCATGGTGCCGCAGGGCGGCAGGCTGCTTTCGGCCATCGGCGTGGCGCGGCCGACGATGGTGACGTCGAAACTGGTGCGGAAACTGCCCCAATCGCGGGTCGTGACGCCATTGGCGGTGCTGCCCTCGTAGCTCTCGAGCCCCTGCGAGGGGATCACCCGGACCGGCCCGCCCGAAGCATCCATGACACCGGCATGGAGCGCGGCGGTACAGACGCTGCTGTCCCCCGTGTAGGGGCCGCTGCCCCAGACCGACCCGCCACCACCGCTGCGGCACAGGCAGAGCGTCTCTTGCGCGATGCCGAGCGCATTCTGCGGGCAGGTCTCGAGCGTGGAGAGATCCACCGCCGGTGTCCCCGCCGCGCCAGATTTTCCGGTTTGCGCCACGACCGCGCTTGCGAGGCTCAGCGAGACCGCCACCGCCCCCAGAACCATGCGTCCCGACACCATCGCCGTGCCCTCCCTGCTGAAATCCGTTTTCGTCGAAGCCGTCTTCAGCTTGGGCGCGGGGCGGGCGGTCTGTCAATGCAGCGCCGGTCGAGGCACCCGAGCGGCAACGCCGCGCCCGCCTGCCCAACGTGCCTTGCGTGTCTCGAGCGAAAGCACTGCGAGGGTCCGGTGAGAGCCCAAACTCTTGATTGCCGCGGTTCGCGCGCATGTCCGCATTTCAGGCGCGACACCGGCACATATTCAGAACCGGTTCAAAAATTCCGGCGGCAGTTATCAGGATTACACCCGCAATCTCTCTTGTCCCAAATGGCTCGCCCGCCCAGATCGCCGCCGTAACTGCAGCAGCACTGATTTCAGTCATGAACAGGATTGCAACGAGGCCGGGACTGAGAATTGTCGCCCCCCACATGATCGCGAATGCAGGGGGAATCACCAAAAGGAGCGCCACCGGCACCATCCACAGCAGGACACTTCGAAACGTGTCCCAATCGGGGACTGATCCGGACCCATTGAGCGGGAGGGCAATCAATAGCAGCGCCGCAACACTTCCCCAGACGAAATAGGACAGCGAAAAGTCGATCCCGTTTCCGTCCCCATCTGATCTCATACAGACCGCTGCTGCGGCCCAGATGATCCCGCCGGCAATGCCCATCCAGTCGCCGATGTTGAAACCGCCGCTCATCCCTGTATCGGCTTTCACGATGATCAACAGACCGATGAGCCCCAAGGCAATCGTCCCCCAACGAGGCGCTGTAATGAGTTCTCCCAGCACGATCCGTGCCAACAACGTGCTCCAAATCGGTGTCAGATAGTAAAACAGCGTGGCTCTTACGACCTCGGTGAAAATGAGCGCTCCCGCATAGCAAACGAGCGCAACACCCGCGAGCACTCCGGCAACTTGTAGAGACCAGCCGCCATTGATGATCTGGCGTCGGCGCAAAAAAATGATGGGCGAGAGAAGCAGTGTCGGTAGCACGTAGAACAAGACGACGGCCCAGACACCGGCGATACCTGCCTGATCCAGCGCTCTCAATGGTATCCAAAAGATGCCCCAGGCAAGACCACCCGCAGCGACAGCCACCATCGCGAGGCGCTCAATAGTTGACCCTGTCACGTCCAACCCACCGATCTATCAAGTACTTGGTAGACACGCACGTAGCTACTTGACCGGGTTCCAGTCAAGCCCCTATCAAGCACTTGGTAGGGAGGTTGAACTGACTGAACCGATGGGAAGCGACAAAGCTACTGAGATATTGAACGTTGCCCGCAGGATGATGATGGAACGGGGCTATAACGGTTTCAGCTTCCGCGATGTGGCCGCCGAAGTCGGCATAAAAAGCGCCAGCATACACTACCACTTCCCGACCAAGGCAGATTTAGCCGAGGCCGCTGCCAGAGATTACCGAGAGTGGTGCGCGAGGGAATTGGCGAATTTGTCCGCACCCGATACGCTTGGGTTGCTCTCCGCCTACGGCGACCTGTTTGTCGTAATGCTCAAGGACCAAAAAAGCGTGTGTCTGGGCGGTGTCCTTGCAATTGACGCCGCCACGCTTCCGTCGCAGGTCAAGACCGAGGTTGAGAGGTTTTTCGAGGCACATCATGCATGGTTGAGTGCAGTCCTGCGAAAAGGTCAGGAAGACGGCGACATCAGAGCTGATATAGATCCGGACGCATTTGCAGCGACGTACATTTCCAGCGTGGAAGGAGCGATGATTGTTGCGCGCGGGATCAACAGGCCAGACCATCTGTCTGAGGCGATTGATCAGTTGATCAACTTGGTGCGGGCTTAAGGCCGACAAAGCTTCCACCTGCGGGGAGCCGACACTCGAGTGCTCGACTCAAACGGCGCTTTGGTCCGCGATCCTGACCGCTTGGGCTCACGTAGCTAGGGCCGGTCAGCTCAACAGGAGTTGGCTGCGCCCCGGCTCGGCGAGAGTCGCTTGCGGGGCCAGCGTCTCTTTCTCAGCGCGCACATTGGTTTGAACCTTTGCCCAACCCCGTCCGACACATTTCATATCGACGCGACATCAGAGAGAACAGAAAATGACCCGAACCCTTATTGGCACGCTTATAGCCCTGACAATCGCCCTGCCCGCTGCCGCCGACCCGAAGGCCTCTGGTGAGGTCGTAATCAAGGGCAAACCGATCCTGCAAAATGACGAAGCCACCCACGATCGGGGCCGTCCGGCCGATCTCAGGATCAAGATGCCAAGGACCCAGGAAAACGGCCATAGTTCCGGGGACGAGCACGAGATCGAGTATGATGTTTCGGCCGGTGCTTGAGCGAAAACAGAACGGCCGCCAAATACACGGATTCGCACGTCGCCGCTCCACCAGACGGGTCATAGCGAGGCCCGGATCCTGCTTCGAATTCCAGATTACGCTATCGCTCTGGCGAAACCCGCCCGGACTCACCCCACTGTTAGCGCTACCTCGTTTGATTTCAGAGGCTTACCCCTGCGTCCCCATGGGGACATCCCTCGCCATGCCACCATTTCCCCCTTCAAATCCCCCGCATCCTCCCCTATATTCCAACCGTTCCCTCGGGAACTATGGACATAAACGCGCTCGTAATAAGCGGCTCGGACCCGGGGGCGGTACCCGGCGGCTCCACCAAAGCTCCTTCGTTGGGGGACAAGCGGGGCCGAAATAGGATCGACGAACGTCTAAAGGGGTTTGCTTTGTCTCGGTGAGGTACCACCGTTATCGGTCCGTCAAGCATAATTGCCAACGACAATCATGCTCCGGTGGCCGTCGCTGCTTAAGGCAGTGCCGAATACCGAAATCTTAAGTCCAGCCGCCTAGCCGCGACTGGCGGGGTCCGCAGGCACCTGGCAACAGAAGCCTGCACTTTCCCCTTTGACAAACCCGGCACGCCTCGGTCAATCTCACCCCATGGGGTCGATGCGAACACCCCGTGAGGCATGCGCCCAAGCTTCGTATCCTTAACCTGTGACCAGGATGGATGCGCCATGCACACTACCCATGAAATCTCAATTGACGAGTTGAGCGGACGGATCGGGACCTCGGACCAGCCGGCGCTGATCGACGTTTGCCTCGACGAAGACTTCGCCGGAGATCCCCGCCTGATCCCCGGCGCGCGGCGGCACGGCTTTGCCGAAATTGCGGCACTCGTGCCCGCCCTCGTCGGACGTGAAGCCGTCATCATCTGCCAGAAGGGCAAGAAGCTCAGCCACGGCGCCGCCGCGATCCTGCGCGACAACGGCGTCGCGGCGCGCGCCCTGACCGGCGGCGTGGTCGCCTGGCGCGAGGCGGGGCTGCCGATGATCCCGGCGGAGGCGCTGCCGGCCTCGCGGCTTTGGGTGATCGCCGAGAGCGACGCACCGGACGCCCTCGTCTGCGGTTGGCTGATCCGGCGGTTCGTCGATAAAGACGCGGCGCTGATGGTGGTGCCGGAGCCGCATGTGACCGACGTCGCGGACAGGTTCTCGGCATTTCTAATCGCCACGGACTTCGCCGGGTTCCTAGAGCGCCTGGGCCTCTCCACCACGCGTCTTGCTCGGGTGGCCGCGATGCTCGATCTAGGCGCACCCGAAGCTGCGGGCCTATCACCGGTTTTCGCCGGGCTCGCGCGGGTCCATGCCAGCGTCCGGGATCGGCTGGACGCCGCCATGCCCCTCTTCGACGCGCTTTTCGCGGCGACGGAGCCAGAAGGATGAGCAAACCGCTGCCCGACCTCCTGAGGGTCTTCACCCGCATCGGTCTTCTCAGCTTCGGAGGACCGGCGGCGCAGATCGCGGTGATGCATCGCGAGCTGGTCGAGGACCGCCCCTGGCTTACCGAAAAACAGTTCCTCGGCGCGCTTAGCTTCTGCATGCTTTTGCCCGGACCCGAGGCGATGCAACTCGCCACCTATGCGGGGTGGAGGCTTCGCGGGGTCTTCGGCGGCCTCATCGCCGGACTGCTCTTCGTCCTGCCCGGCGCGGCGGTGATGATGGTGCTGGCGATGCTTTATGCCTGGCTCGGCGCCGTGCCTTTGGTCGAGGCGCTGTTTCTCGGCATCAAGGCCACCGTCGTGGTCGTGGTCCTGCAGGCGCTGTTAAAAGTGTCCCGCAAGGCGCTCTCCAGCCCCAACCGCTGGGTGCTTGCCGCCCTAGCCTTCGTCGCGATCTTCGCCTTCGCCGCGCCCTTCCCCGCCATCATCGCCTGCGCAGCACTCTATGGCGCCTGGACCGGCGGCGGCGCCGCGGCCGAGACGACTCCTCCCGTCCGACCCAAGACACTGCAAACCATCGCCATCTGGGCCGCGCTCTGGTGGGCGCCGGTGGCGCTGGTCTGGATGCTCGGGCTCGACCGGCTGGTCGAAATCGGGCTGTTCTTTTCCAAGCTCGCCATCGTCACCTTCGGTGGCGCCTATGCCGTGCTGGCCTACATGACGCAAGAGGTGGTGCAGGATCACGGCTGGCTGACCACGGCACAGATGATGGACGGGCTCGGCCTGGCCGAGACCACCCCCGGCCCGCTGATCCTGGTGACGCAATTCGTGGGCTATCTCGCGGGGCTCGGCGCGGGTGGCATGGCGATGGCCGTCGGGGCGGCCCTCCTGACCCTTTGGGTCACCTTCACCCCCTGCTTTCTTTGGATCTTCGCGGGCGCGCCATACATCGAGTGGATCTCAACCCGCCCCCGGCTCACCGGCGCGCTTTCCGCGATCACCGCCGCCGTGGTCGGTGTGATCCTCAATCTCTCGCTCTGGTTCGCCACCCATGTGTTCTTCGGTTCGGTGGGCATGATCGAAGCCGGCCCGCTGAGCCTAATCTGGCCGGACCTCAGCACTCTCGACCCGCGCGCCGTGCTGCTCGGGCTCGCCGCCGGCATCCTGCTCATCGGCCTCAATTGGGGCCTTGGCCGCGTGCTCCTGCTTGCCGCAGCAGCAGGCGCCGCGCTGTCGCTTCTCGGATGGGCGTGAATTCGCCCTGCCCCTTTCCTTCACGCCCGAATCCCGTATGGTAAATGCACGCCAGACGGATCAGCCATGTCCAAGAACATCGACTACGGCAATCTCATGCATCGGGCTATGCGCGGCCTGATCAAGGAGGTACTGTCGGACGTCGCAGTGGACGGCTTGCCAGGGGCGCATCACTTCTTCATCACTTTCGACACGATGCACCCGGACGTTGAGATCGCGGACTGGTTGTCGGACCGCTATCCCGACGAGATGACCGTGGTGATGCAGCACTGGTACAAGGATCTCGATGTCGGGGACGAAGGGTTCTCTGTCACGTTGAATTTCGGCAGTACGCCCGAGCCGCTCTACATCCCCTACAACGCGATCAAGACCTTCGTCGATCCGTCGGTGGAGTTCGGCCTGCGCTTCGACACCCATGATGACGAGGACGAGGATCTCGAACCGGTCGGCGACGACATCCTGTCGCCTTCGCCGGAGCCTGAGCCAGAGCCCGAACAGCCCGAGGCCGACATCGTCAGCCTCGACAGTTTCCGCAAGAATTGACGGTCAGGGACGCACCGTCCCGTCGCCCTCCACCAAGTATTTGAAGCTTGTCAGCTGTGCCGCGCCCACCGGACCGCGCGCGTGCATCTTTCCGGTGGCGATGCCGATCTCGGCGCCCATGCCGAACTCTCCCCCGTCGGCGAATTGCGTCGAGGCGTTGCGCATCAGGATCGCGCTGTCGAGCCGTTCGAAGAAATGCGTCGCTGCCGCGTCATCCTCGGTCAGGATGCAGTCGGTGTGGCTGGAGCCATACAGGCGGATGTGCTCGATGGCTTCGTCAATGTCCTTAACCACTTTCGCAGCGATGTTCATGTCAAGAAATTCGCGTCCCCAGTCGTCTTCGGTAGCCTCGACGGAGCCGTCGAGCCCGGGCCCGGCGTGCACCGATACCCCCGCCTCTTTGAGCATCGCGATCACCTTGGTGCCGAGGTCGCCGGCCACGTCGCGGTGGATCAGAAGGCATTCGGCCGCGCCGCAAATCCCAGTCCGCCGGGTCTTGGCGTTAAGCACCACGTCGAGCGTTTTCCGCGCATCCGCGGCTTTGTCGATGTAGACATGCACGATGCCCTCAAGATGGGCGAAAACCGGCACCCGTGCCTCGCGTTGCACGAGGCCGACGAGCCCTTTGCCGCCGCGCGGCACGATCACGTCGATCGTGTCGGTCATGGTCAGCATCTCGCTCACGGCCGCCCGATCGCGAGTCGGCACGCGCTGGATCGCATCCTCGGGCAGACCTGCGGCTTTCAGGCCATCAACGAGGCAGGCATGGATCGCGGCAGAGGAATGAAAACTCTCGGACCCGCCGCGCAGGATCACGGCGTTGCCCGACTTGAGGCACAGCGCGCCAGCGTCGGCGGTCACGTTCGGGCGGCTTTCGTAGATCACGCCGATCACGCCGAGGGGCGTGCGAACGCGCCGGATATGCAGCCCGCTGGGACGGTCCCATTCCGCGAGCACCTCGCCCACGGGATCGTCCTGCGCGGCCACGGCGCGGAGCCCGTCGACGATGCCCTGGATCCGCGCCTCGTCGAGCATCAACCTGTCGAGCATCGCCTTGGTGAGGCCTTTCTCCTCGCCATAGGACATGTCCTGGGTGTTGGCGGCGATGATCTCTGCGCGGCGGGCCCAGACCGCATCGGCTGCGGCCTCAAGCGCCGCCCGTTTGGCTTCGGCGGAAGCAAAGGCGAGCTCGGCGGCTGCGGCTTTGGCGCGCGCCCCGATCCCGGCCATCACAGCGGCTATGTCGTCGTGATCCTTCATTACAGTCCCTTTCCGCCCGCGCCCAGACTTCGCTGTCGCCCCCGACGATTATGTCACCATATCGTCCCGATGCACCAGTGCCGCGCGGCCCGGGTAGCCCAGAACCGCCTCGATTTCCGACGATTGGCGTCCCTGGATCGCCGTCGCCTCGCCGCTGGTATAGCGCACCAGTCCCTTGCCGAGCCCGCCGTCGGGACCCGAAATCGTCACCGGATCGCCGCGCCCGAACTCGCCCGTCACGCCCACCACGCCAGCCGGCAGAAGCGACTTGCCTCGCGCCAGCGCCCGCGCGGCGCCGGCATCGATGCGAAGTTCTCCGCGGGGTTTCATCGATGCGATCCAGCGTTTGCGCGCGGCCTGTGGATCGACCTCGGCGAGGAACCATGTGCAGGGCGCGCCTTCGGCGAGCGCAGTCAAGGGCCGCATCACCGATCCCTCGGTCACCGCCATCGCGCAGCCCGCCCCCGTCGCGGTGCGCGCCGCGATCAGCTTGGTCTTCATGCCGCCCTTCGACAGGCCAGAACCCTCGTCGCCCGCCATTGCCTCGATCTCGGGCGTAATCTTCTCGATGACATCGTAACGTTTCGCCGCCGGGTCAGTCCGGGGATTGCCGGAATAGAACCCGTCCACGTCCGACAAGAGCACCAGCTGGTCCGCCCCCACGGTGACCGCGATCTGGGCCGCGAGCCGATCGTTGTCGCCGAAGCGGATTTCGTCCGTCGCCACCGTGTCGTTCTCGTTCACGATCGGCACGGTGCCGAGCCGCAGGAGTTGTTCCAGCGTCGCGCGACTGTTGAGATAGCGCCGACGATCGGTGGAATCCTCAAGCGTGACAAGGACCTGCGCAGTGGTGAGGCCGTGCTGGGCCAAAGCCTCTTCGTAAGCGCGTGCAAGCCGGATCTGTCCCACAGCCGCCGCGGCCTGCGACTGTTCCAGCGCCAATGTGCCCGCGGGCAGGCCCAACACGCCGCGCCCAAGGGCAATGGAGCCGGAAGACACCAGGATCACATCCGCCCCGCGCGCCTTGATCGCGGCGACGTCCTCAGCGAGGCCCTGCAGCCAGTACGCCTTTAGCGCACCGGTGGCGGCGTCGACCAGCAGGGCCGAGCCGATCTTGACCACGAGTCGTTTGGCGTCGCTCAGGGATGCCACGGCGCGGGCTCCTCCTCGGCGCGTTTCAGGCGCAACCGGTCCTCGTCGATCTCGGCCCGCACGGCGCGCAGCACCTCCGTCAGCCCCTCGCGGCTCACGCCCGACATCATCAGCACCGGGCGGCCGACCTCGGCCTCCAATGCCGCCTTGCGCTCGGCCCGTTCGTCGTCGTCCAGCGCGTCGATCTTGTTCAGCGCCGTCACCCGGGGTTTCTCGGCCAGATGCCCGCCATAGGCCTCGAGTTCGTGGATGATCGTGCGATAATCCTCGACCACGTCCTCGGCGGTGCCGTCGACGAGGTGCAACAGGACCGAGCAGCGTTCCACATGGCCCAGAAACCGGTCGCCGATGCCGCGGCCCTCATGGGCGCCCGCAATGAGGCCGGGGATGTCGGCGACGACAAATTCGGTCTCGTCCACACCGACGACGCCCAGATTCGGAACCAGCGTGGTAAAGGGATAATCCGCGATCTTCGGCCGAGCGTTCGAGGTCGCCGCCAGAAAGGTCGACTTGCCCGCGTTCGGCATACCCAAAAGCCCCGCGTCCGCGATCAGTTTCAGCCGGAGCCAGAGCGTGCGCTCAACCCCCGGCTGGCCGGGATTGGCCGTGCGCGGGGCCTGGTTCGTGGAGCTTTTGAAATGCAGGTTGCCGAAGCCGCCATTGCCGCCGCGCGCAAGTGCGACGCGCTGGCCGACCTCGGTCAGGTCCGCGATCACTGTCTCTTGGTCCTCATCGAGAATCTCGGTGCCCACCGGAACCCGAAGCACGATATCGGCGCCGTCTTTGCCAGTGCGCTGCTTGCCCATGCCGCCCTGGCCGTTCTTGGCGAAGAAATGCTGCTGGTAGCGGAAGTCGATCAGGGTGTTGAGCCCGTCCACCGCCTCGGCCCAGACGCTGCCCCCGTCGCCGCCATCGCCGCCATCGGGACCGCCGTATTCGATATATTTCTCGCGCCTGAAGCTGATTGCCCCGTTCCCGCCCGCGCCGGAGCGGATGTAGACCTTTGCGAGATCGAGGAATTTCATGACCGGGCCTTAAATTGCGCGCGGGTCAGGCGATAGAGGGAATTGGCAGCGGGCTCAAGGCGCGAGAGCGAGGTGCAATCGCCGGCGCCCGCGCGCTGGAACCCCATCTTCTCCAGGACACGAACCGAGGCCGGGTTGTCGTCGAAGACGCCGGCCTCTATGTCGTCGAGCTCGGGAAAACGGGCATAGGCGAATTCCAGAAAGGCCGAAACTGCCTCGCTGGCGTAGCCTTGGCCCCAATAGGCGCGGCCGAACAGATAGCCGAGGTTTTTCGGCTCGCCACCCATCCCGACAGAGCCCATCAGCCGCCCGTCAGAGGAGCGGCGGATGGCATAGCCGAACCCCTCGGGCGACGGACCGGCGCGGTCCGCGATCCACGCGCGCGCCTCGGCCTCGGTCCAGCCGGATTTCACCGTTGCGGTCATGCGCGCGACCTGGTCGATGCCCCATTCGGCCTGCACGACCGGCCAGTCGGCATCGGTCAGGGCGTCCAGCGTCAGCCGCGCGGTCTGCAGGACGGGCAGTTTCATCACGCGGCTCGCGCGGAGCGGCGTTTCATCCGCACCCGTTCCAATGTCATTTCACGGCCATGCCAGTTCGCCCAGCGTTGCGCGGTGCCCACGGACTCGAACCCCAGCTTGCGCAGGATCGCGGCGGAGCGGTCATTGCCCTCGATCCAGCCCGAGATCACCGGGCGTGTGCTATGCGCCCAGTGCCAGTCGAGAATCGCTTCTGCCGCCTCGGACATGATCCCCCGGCCCCAAGCGCGCTCGGCCACCCAATAGCCGAATTCCAGCGACGGTCCGCGCGTGGCCTCTAAACCGATCACGCCGACGGGCGCGCCCTCGAAGACGATGGCACGGATGCGCGGGTTCGCCACGCGGTCGGCGATGAAGGCCTCGGCGTCCTTCAGTCCGTAGGGGTGCGGAGGGGCGGTCAGCCATTCCTGCACCTTCGGATTGACGATCTCCCGCGCGATCCAAGGGGCATCACACGGTTCCAAAAGGCGCAGGCAAAGCCTCTCGGTGACGATATCGTCGAGCGGTAGGTCAACCATCGCCCATCTGCCGGATATAGGTCCAGGTCGCCACGTTGACCCCGCGCGCGACCGAGAACGCCTCGGCATCGCCGATATACTCGAAGCCTGCACGGGTCAGCACCCGCGCCGAGACCGGGTTATCCTGGAAGACCGCGCCAAAGAGCGTGCGCGACCGGTGCGGGTTGGCCGCGACCAGTGTTTCCACGGCCTCGGAGGCCAGCCCGGTGTTCCAGAAGGCCGGCACCACCCAATAGCCGATCTCGGACTGCTTGCGATCCATGCGTTCGAGCGAGATGAGCCCAAGCAACTCGCTGTGCCCAGCGGCAGAACCGTCCATGACCCAGACGTCCTCGACCCGGTCGGGCGAGAGCGCCTGCGCGATGAAGGCCTCTGTCGCGCCCGGCGGCAGCGGATGCGGGATCGACGTGGTGTTTTTCGCCACGCGCTCATCGCCGCCGTGGAGCTCCAAGAGCCCCAAGTCCGAGCGACGCAAGGGGCGCAAGAGGAACCGCGCGGCTTCGATGGTGGGCTGGTCGGTGATGGTATCGAGTTTCATGCCTTGCCTCCCAAGAACAAAACGAACAACACGCTCGCGACGGTCAGCGCCGCCAGCGTCCACATCAGGTATCTCTCGGCGGGGGTGCCCGCGACCGTGGCCGCGATCCGGTCGCCGCCGAAGGTCCAGATCGGATGACAGACCGCCTGGACGGCGAAGAGCAGCGCCGCGATCACGGCGGTGGCCTGCAGCGCTGAGGTCTCTGCCGAGACGAAATTAGTGAACCCGGCCGTGATCATCGCCCAGGCTTTCGGGTTGAGCGGATGCACGATGAGCCCGGCCAGAAAGCCCGGCGCACGGGTCTCGGGCGTGCCGGGGTTAAGCCGGAGATTGGCGATCTTCCAGGCAAGCCAGCAGATATAAGCAGCCGAGGCGTATTTCAGCGCCGTGAAGAGCCACGGCACTGCTTGCGCGAGCTCCATCAGGCCGAACCCAATCGGCCAGATGATGAGCTGCTTGCCAAAGAGCACGCCCAGCATGAACGGCAGCGCCGCGACGAAGCCATAGCGCGCGCCGGTCGCGAGCATCGCCATGTTGGCGGGCCCCGGCGTGCCGACCTGGCTTGCCGCGAAGACGACAAAAGAGGTGACCGCGACGCTCATGTCAGGGCCTCCCAGTCGGATCGGGTCAATTCCATCCAGACATGCGGCAGGTCCCGACCGTTCGACACCGAATGGTTGGGGCCACGGCAGGTTTCACGAAAGCCGCACTTCTCTAAGACGCGCGCGGATCCGCGATTGCCTTCGAAGTAGCCCGACTGCAGCGTGTCCGCTTCACCTGTCTCGAAATGGAACCGGATCATCGCGCGCGCCGCCTCTGTCGCGATGCCCTTGCCCCAATGATCCCGGGCGATCCAATAGCCCAGGTGATCTCCGATCCCGGTGCCGCCGACGACCTGCCCGTCAATCTCGATTGCGACGAGCCGTGGCCAGCGGCTTTCGCCGTTCTCGCCTGTGATCCGCAGATCGGCATGGGTGAAGGGATGCGGCACGCGCCCGAGCCATTTCGACACCTCGAAATCGCTCAAGCCCGCCACCGCTGCGTCGCCATCCGCCGCCGTGAAGGGGCGCAGGACAAGCCTGCTGGTTTCAATCCTCTGGGTCATGCCTGGGCCGCCCTTTTCCTCCGCCACGGCGCGTCGCGCTGCCAGTCACCCGCCGTGATGGAGTCATGCGCCTTGGCGAAGGCCCGCGCACGGCCAAGGGCTGCCCCCGGCGGGACGCCCAGTTCGATCAAGTCTTTTCCCGTGATCCCCATCGGAATTCATCCTTTTCGGGTGTGCCGGGTCCCAAACCGTGTCGTCAGAAACGAGAAAGGGGACCGGCGGTGTCGCCGATCCCCCTGAATTTTGTCATGCCCTGAGGTGTCGGCTTACTCTGCTGCCTCTTGCGCCGGGAGTACCGAAATGAAGGTACGGCCCTTGAGGCCCTTGTGGAACGTCACGTGACCTTCGGCGGTCGCAAAGATGGTGTGATCCTTGCCCATGCCGACGCCCTCGCCCGGCCACCACTTGGTGCCTCGCTGACGCACGATGATGTTGCCCGGTATTGCCATCTGGCCGCCATAGAGCTTCACGCCGAGGCGCCGGCCGGCGCTGTCGCGGCCGTTGCGGCTGGAGCCGCCTGCTTTTTTGTGTGCCATCTCGTCGGCTCCTTACTTTGTCCGTTCCTTGGCCTGCTCAATCCAGCCCTCGCGCTCGATCCGGCCCTTGAACGACAATTGCTCGTCCATAGCAGCAACGTCCTCTTCGGTCCATGCTGCGATCTGCGCGAAGGTGGTCACACCTGCCGCGTGCAGTTTCTTTTCCAGTGCGGGGCCGACGCCGGACAACTCCTTGAGGTCGTCGGTACCGGCGGCCTCGGCCGGCTTTTCCGCCTTCGCGGGCTTGGCCTCTTTCGCCGGCTTGGCTCCCTTGGCGGGCTTCTCGGCCTTCCCCGGTTTTTCGGCCTTCGCAGGCTTTTCGGCTTTCGCCGGCTTCGCGGCGGCAGCCACGGCCACGGCGGCAACGGAACCCGCGCCAACGGCGGCCTTCACCTTGCTCTTGCCAGCGCCGTTTTCCAGGATCTCGGTGATCCGGAGCAGCGTGAGTTGCTGACGGTGGCCCTTCGTGCGCTTGGAGCCGTGCTTGCGGCGACGCTTCACGAAGTGGATGAGCTTTTCGCCCTTGATCTGGTCGATTACCTCGGCCTGCACTCCGGCATCTTCCACCAGCGGCGTGCCGACGGTGTCGCCGACCATGAGGATTTCGTTGAATTGAACGGTGTCACCGGCATCGGCAGCAAGCTTTTCCACGCGCAGCACATCGCCGCTGGAAACCTTGTATTGCTTGCCTCCGGTCTTGAGGACCGCAAACATGTGTCACTTCCTTGTTTCTTCCGCGTCCTGTGGTCCCTCGATCGAGGCGTTACCGGCCAGATGCCACCGCGAACAGCGCGCCCTTTGGCGTCATTTCATCAGAGCGCGGCTTATCGGGGGATTGCCGGTACAAGTCAAGTGGAAACACCGGCCCGGTTGCGCAGGTAAAGAATACGCGCCAGCATCGCCAATAGGCCGATATTGCCCGTCGCGAAGAGCGTGAGGGCCCAGGGCCATGGCGACATGCCCAACCGCCGCCCCTCGCTCACGAGAAACACCCAGGAAATGCCGAAACCGATCAAGAGGTCGAACCAGACCTGATTGCCCCAGAGGTTCGACGTGTGGTTGATCCAGACCGGCACGATACCTTCGACGAAAATGGTGTAGATGCTAAAGAGCGCAAAGCCCGCCGAAAGAGCCGCCGGGAACATCCATGCATTGGCGCGTGCAGCAGCGGGCTTTGCGGCGTAATACAGGACGAACAGGACCAAACCGATGAGAGAAGCGAGGGCGGACAGGTGCAGAAGTTGCATTTTTTTCGGCTCCAATTCAATGTGTAGCGACCGCTACATAACGAAGTGTAGCGGTCGCTACAAGAGGAAAGCTGCCTGGAATGGCTAAACGCCGACTATCGAAGCCCGAATTGTTGAAAAAAATGGGGGCTTACGTACTGGAAAACGGGCTCAGCACCGCCTCGTTGCGGCCGCTGGCGCAAGCTGCCGGCACATCGGACAGGATGTTGATCTATCATTTCGAGACCAAGGAATCGCTTATTACCGAAGTCCTGCAGTTTCTCGCGCAGGATTTCGCGCAAAAACTGGAAACAGCGCTGCCGTCGGACCGTCAGACCTCGACCGGTGCAATGCCACGCCAGATCATGTCGGTTCTGCGCCGCGCCGAATTCCGACCCTACATCGCCATCTGGCTTGATATCGTCGCCTCGGCCGCCTTCAATCGCGCATCCTACCGCGAGACCGGCGGCAACATTGCCGACTTTTTCGTCAACTGGATCGCCGTTCGACTACCGCCAAGCACCGAGAACCCCAAAGCCACCGCTCACCTGATGCTTACGCTGATCGAGGGCGCCCACGCGCTCGACACTGTCGGCAGGACCGAGATTGCCGACCAAGCCATTGCGCAGGCGTTTCCGGACTGATCCACCGCCGCAAGACCCAATTTCTCTGAGCATGGTCAGAAAGGTCCCGGCCGAATTTGGGCTCGACCCTAAAGGTCTTGCTCGCTCATGAAATCAGCAGCACTCAGCCCAAGCGCCAAGCTTTGGGCCACGAACATCTCGTCAAAGGACACGAATAGTGCGCGGTTCAGCGCGGTTCCTGCTTGTGTCTCGGAAAACGCCACATAGGCCTGAAGATCCGACTCGCTTAGCGGCTTGTAGGCCAGCGACAAGTAGGAGAAGACCCATTCCGAGGTATCCTCGCGGATTATCTCCTCTTGGCTCCAGACATCCGTCAGGATTTCTTCCTCGGTCAGGTCCTCGGGAAACGCCCCGCCATCGGCCAGCCCCGCATAGAAGGCGAAATTGGAGTTCATTGCGCCGACGACATTGTTCTCCACCAGGTCATTGGCCTCGACATAGGCGCGGATCAGGTCAAGCCGGGGATCCTTGTCTTGTTCGAGCTGTCGATAGGCCTCGCGGCTGGCAGCATCGATCGCCTCGTCCAGCATCGCCCGGCGCGCGCTGACCTCGAGGCCGACGATGCGGGCACCGATCTCGCCGGAAAAAAACGTCAGCATTGCGTCGACATCTGCCTCTGCAAGCTCCGCCTGCATCCGGCCAAGTACAATCGCGGTCATCGCGTCTATGTTGTAGAGTTCCTCGACGGTCGCAGCCCAGCGATCCCCGCCGCGCCCGTCGAATAGATCGGTCTCGATATCGATCCCGTATCGCACGCCTTCCTCGCGCATGATGTCGAGGATATCCGGAAGCCCGAGCGCATCAAAGAGCTTCTCGACCGCTGCCCCCTGTTGCGCCTGTGCGGGAAGAACGAGGCAGATGGCCAAAACGAGGGGGATCAAAACACGGAGCATGGCAGCCTTTCTTTCTGGGTCGGTCCACTAAGTACGCTTCCCCGCATCCGTTTCCAAGGGCACGATACGAGCACGGCGCCACTCCGCCCGAAGCCAGCCAGAAAAGAGGTTGCGCCGCTAACGGGCATCGCCTAAACGAGCGTTCCAGACCCTTCGCGGAGAGGTGCCGGAGTGGTCGAACGGGGCGGTCTCGAAAACCGTTGTCCCTTCACGGGGACCCAGGGTTCGAATCCCTGTCTCTCCGCCACACCTTCT
>JAAUYH010116301.1_pt1 | contig 18074 bp, 18 predicted proteins | sample 7278061 | NCBI WGS metagenome assembly JAAUYH01 (sample SAMN14350203, study PRJNA611818) | marine sediment metagenome | isolation source: surface marine sediment (0.6m) | place: French Polynesia: Moorea | collected 2018-08 | reverse complement strand
GACCGGCGGAAGGTCAGCGTCGGGTCGATCTCGTTCTTGATCTTGATCAGGATGTCCAAAACCATCGGCCCGCAGGTGTCCATGTCCACGAAATACGTGTCGATCCGCGGGTTCTCGCCATCGTCGGGATTCCAGCGATAGATCTGGACCTTGCGGACATTCGTGGCGCCCTCGGGCTTGGGCCAGGTCTTACCGACCCGGATGGTCGAGTTCTTGGGCAGGTTGAATTGAACCATGTGCGTTCCCTTTCAGATCAAAGCTCCAGAAGGACGGGCAGTCCTTCCGTCGCCAGGCATTGGATCGTGCCAGGACGAGAAGCGATCGTCGTGACGATTTGAACGGTGTTTGCGGTCGGCCCGGTCACCGCATCGGCGGCAAGCGACAGTATCTCGCGCGAGGTTGCATTATCGATAATGCAATCGGTCGCAGGTTCCAGCGGCACACCCGGGAAACGTTCTTCCAGAACGGGCCGCACCGCACGCTTGGCGGCATCACGCGTGAGATCATCCTGCTGCGCGGGTGTGCAGGCTGTCAGCAACATTAAGGCAAAGGCGCAAAGTCGGTTCATCGTTTCTACTCCGGGTCCGCGAACGATCCGATGATCCGGGTCGTCAGGCTACGGGGAAAGGGTTTGGGCTCAAGCTGAAAGACCGCCATCCTGTCGATGATTTCTGACGGTTTTGCGAGTTCTTCCACCCAATGATACCGCGGACGATCCGCATAATCGTCGAACAGAACCGTCACCGGCCGCGTTGTTCGTATGGCGACCGTTGCAAAACAGGCCGCGCGAAAACGTCCATCGATCAGCACGGTATCCGGCGCCTCGAAGCCGTCCAGATCCCAGACCTCGCTGGGATAGGCATGGAAGTTACGGAACGCCTCGGCAGTCTTCGGCCGGCCCCACGAACCGGTCGGTCCGATGTCCACGTGGTGCACCGTGAAATCCCGTTCCGGGAATTCTGCCGACAGTGCCGATTGAATGCGCGTCGCCCAGGCCGCATCGCTTTCGACCGTGAATAGCGAGCTTGCACCCAGGTCGAGCGCCAGAAACGACGAACCGCCGCTGCCGTACTCCAAAACGTGATCCGCTGCCTCGTAGGCCGCTTTCAGGCGCGCGGCAGGTCCTTCGGGGAGCGTGAGCTTGAAGTCCGCCCGTGACGCCGGCTTGGCCGACGCGGGAGCAGGTGGCACCAACGCGTCGAGTTCGACTGCAGGCAGTCCGGCCAATCGTGTCGCCACGACTTCAGCGGCCTTCGCTTCGGCGCTGGAAACCCCCGGAATAGCCCGCAATCGCTCGATTTCAGCGGTTGTTGCAGCTTCGAATCGCAGGATGCTTCGTTCCCGCACATCGTTCCGGTTCATCCGGTGATAGTGCTCCGGCACATGCCGGCTGTTGGTGTCGTCCACCTCGGCCACAGCCGCGCCGCGTCCTCGCGACTTCTTCAGCAGAAAGTGTTCGCGCGTCCGCACCAGGTAATGGTTGATCTGCGCCAGGCGATATCCGTGCTCTGCCTTGTCGATAAAACAATTACCGGGGAAGTCTACGCCCTTCAGCCATTTGAGGTTCCGCTTGAGGGTCAGGTTCAAGGGGCCACCGTTACCGCTTTTGAAAACCGGCAATGACTTGAGCCCCTGTCGGACTTTCGGGCGATGAATGCCGTGAAGAGCAAGACCATCCGACCAGTCATCCATCCGGAAGAACGCCTTGGCCTGCAAATTGCGGGCAAATCCACGGCGGGAGGCCCAGGTGAAATCCTCCGAGACGAACCGGCCCGGAAAGCGTTCGTTTTTGCCATCACCCATCAATCGCCATGGAATGAGCGCGCCGTCCGCATCCCCCATAGCCTCGACCAGATCCGTGACATGGCCCTTACCACAGTTGATGACCAGAAACTCGTCGGCATCGATCCAGAGCACCCAATCGCCATGCTGCAAATGGCCCGCTTCATTCGCAAGCCGCGCCGCATTGCCCTGGGGCGAGACGCCCTCGGGCGTCTCATGGGTGAAATGTTCGATCACACCCTCGGCGGCCAAAGCGTCCAGCAATTCGTTTGTGCCGTCGTCGGAGGGGTTCGAATAGATGATGATCCGCTCGAACCCGATGACGCGATGGTATGCGATCCACTCGACCAGAAAAGGCGCTTCGTTCCGGACGGCGGTGAACAGCACATGCGTGCCGACATTGGGCGGTGCCTCGGCCAATGGCCGGGTGTCCAAAGCGGCGCGCTCTGCCATTACCGCTCGAGTTCCAGGGGTCGGATTGGGCCCTGACCCGTCTTCTGGCGCACGCATTCCTCGTAGACGACATACGGGTCACGCCCCCGAATATAGTCGCTCGTGACCCCAATCTCGAAAGAACCGCCGGGGCCCTCGGAACCGACACCGATACCGATCTCACCGGTCGGACCGGTCGCGGCGCGCGCGCGGTCTTCGCACATATCCGCCGCCCGTTCGGGAGAGACGGGGCCGCAGGCGGCAAGCCCCAAGAGCATGGCTGTTACTAAACCTTTTGTTCTCATGTCAGTCTGCTCACTTCTGCTCTCAACTGACGTGACTGCCGCGGATGGGGACATGATATGCAATAACCGGCTCAATACACCCGCGCTTTCGGAGCGATCTTCTTCAAATCGATCCCGCCTTCGTTGTGCCCTGTCAGCGGGTCCAGGTGCACCGGACGATAGTCCAGCTTGATCCGACCGCCCGAGAACCACGACAGCGAATGGATGCGCCAGTTTTCGTCATCGCGGTCCGGATAGTCTTCGTGCGCATGAGCACCCCGACTTTCCTTCCGCGCTTCGGCGCTGACGATCGTGGCCAGGGCATTCGGCATGAGGTTCGTCAACTCCAGCGTTTCCATCAGATCACTGTTCCAGACCAGCGAGCGGTCGGTGACCTGAATGTCGCTCAGCTTGGCCGAGACGCCGTTCATCTTTTCGACACCCTGCGCCAGTGTTTCGTCGGTCCGGAACACAGCGGCGTCGGCTTGCATGGTTTTCTGCATTTCCAACCGTAGGTCTGCCGTCGGGATCGCCCCTTTGGCATAGCGCAGGTTGTCGAACCGATCCAATGCGGCGTCGACGGACGCCTGATTGAGCGTCGGATTGCCACCCGTCCGGTCAACCACCGTGCCCGCCTTGATCGCGGCAGCGCGGCCGAAGACCACCAGGTCGATCAGCGAATTCGAGCCCAGCCGGTTCGCGCCATGCACGCTGGCACATCCCGCTTCGCCAACGGCCATCAGCCCGGGCGCGATGCGGTCCGGATCATCCTTGGTCGGCGACAGCACCTCGCCCCAATAGTTCGTCGGAATGCCGCCCATGTTGTAATGCACGGTCGGCAGAACCGGGATCGGCTCTTTCGTCAGGTCAACACCGGCGAAGATGCGGGCGCTTTCGCTGATGCCCGGCAGACGTTCGGCCAGTGTTTCGGGCGGCAGGTGGTTCAGGTGCAGGTGAATGTGATCACCTTCTTCACCCACGCCGCGACCGGCGCGAATTTCCATAGTCATGCAGCGGCTGACGACATCGCGGCTGGCGAGGTCCTTGTAGGTGGGCGCATAGCGCTCCATGAACCGCTCGCCTTCGCTGTTGGTCAGATAGCCGCCTTCGCCGCGGGCCCCTTCGGTGATCAGGCAGCCCGAGCCGTAGATGCCCGTGGGGTGGAACTGCACGAATTCCATATCCTGAAGCGGCAGGCCCGCGCGCGCGACCATGCCACCGCCATCGCCGGTGCAGGTGTGCGCCGAGGTGGCGCTGAAATAGGCGCGTCCGTAGCCGCCCGTCGCCAGCACGGTCATCTTGGCGTTGAAGAGGTGCAAGGACCCATCATCCAGGCACCAGGCCAGCACGCCCTGGCAGACGCCATCTTCGGACATGATCAGGTCGATGGCGAAGTACTCGATATAGAACTCGGCGTTGTTCTTGAGCGACTGGCCATAGAGCGTGTGCAGGATCGCATGCCCAGTCCGGTCAGCGGCGGCGCAGGTGCGCTGCACGGGCGGGCCTTCGCCGAACTCGGTCGTATGGCCGCCGAAGGGACGCTGATAGATCTTGCCCTCTTCGGTCCGGCTGAAGGGCACGCCGTAGTGTTCGAGTTCATAGACTGCCGCAGGCGCTTCGCGCGCAAGGTATTCCATGGCGTCAGTATCGCCCAGCCAGTCCGACCCCTTGACCGTGTCATACATATGCCACTGCCAGCTGTCGGGGCCCATATTGCCAAGCGAGGCGGCGATACCACCTTGCGCGGCGACAGTGTGCGACCGGGTCGGGAAGACCTTGGTGATACAGGCCGTCTTCAGGCCCTGTTCGGCCATGCCCAGTGTCGCCCGCAGGCCGGACCCGCCAGCGCCAATGACGATACAGTCATACTCGTGGGTTTCGTATTCGTAAGCTGCCATAAGCGGGGATCCTCAGAGTGCAATCTTGGCGATGCCGAAAAGCCCCACGGCGATCAGCAGATAAGAAAAGGCGGTTGTTGCGAACATGGCCAAGCGGCCGGGTAATCCGTGTACATAGTCTTCGATGGCCTCGAGCGTTTCGTTCATGAAGTGCAGGACGCCGACAACCAGCGAAACGCCCGTGACAATCGCCACGAACGGGTGGCTGAAATAGGCCAGCACGTCTTCGTGGCTGCCCCCCAGGCCGATACCGAAGACAATGACGAAGAGCGGCACTACGAAGACAAGGGCGATCGAACTGATCATCATACGCCAGTGATGGTGCGTGCCATCGCGTCCCGATCCGGTGCCCAGCGCGCGCTTGCGGTCTGTTGTGAAATTCATCGCCATCTCCCTCAGACCACCAGCGCCACAATCAGCGTCAGGATGGTCGCAAGACCGAACATCCCCTTGGCCATCTTTTCGGACGTCGGCACGTCCAGGCAGTATCCAAGGTCCCAAATCACATGCCGAAGCCGTCCCAGCATGTGATAGAAGATCGCCCAGGTCGCCGCGAGCAAAACCAAGTCGCCGAACCAACTGCGCAGCAAGCCATCGATGAACGCGAAGGCGCCCTCCGAGGTCGACGCCGCCACCAGCCACCAGACTAGCAGGAAAGATACGCCCAGCGACGCGATCCCGGTGATCCGGACCATGATGGACGACATGGAGGTCAACTGGGGGCGATAAATCTGCAAATGAGGCGAAAGCGGTCGGTCTCCGCGGTTCACATCTGCCATCTGCGGGCTCCTTCTGAATGGCACTTCGCGTTATCTACCAAAGAAAACAGAGTTGTCACGCCAGTGCGGCGGTGAAACGCACCCTTTAACGCTCACATTTCAGAGAAAAGAACATTTTGTGATCACGCACTTCGAGCGCGTGATCACAAGTTACCAAATGTAAACCATTACTGCGGAATCAACGCCCAATAATCGAGGTCCAGCAGGACTCCAGATACATACTTCCCATCGATGCCGCGCAGGTCGAAGGGGGCTGCCTCGGGCTTGTGTGCCACCAGACGCAGGCGCATGGCACCAACGCCAGGGACGTTCGTTTCGGCCTTGTCCAAGACCTCGGACCATGCGCAGATCGTATCGCCCGCAAACAGTGGGCTGACGTGGCTTCCGGCGTTGAGCGCAATGACCATCTGCGCGTTGGCCAGCCCGTTGAACGACAGGGCGCGCGCCATCGAAATCACGTGGCCACCATAGATCAGCCGCTTGCCATCCTCGCGATGTGTCGCATCGAAATGCACCTTGGCGGTGTTTTGCCAGAGCCTCGTGGCCATCATGTGCTCGGCTTCTTCTATGGTCACCCGATCCACGTGATCGATCTTCTCACCGATCTCATAGTCGCCCCAACGGTGCGGTTCCCCTGCCAGAGCGAAGTCATAGTCGGCAAAGGTCAGGCCTTCAGGCACCACGAGGTCGTCGGGCGCCACCGCATCCCTCAGGTCCGGGATCGCGGCGTCTGGTGCGGAGGCGTCCACGTCGCGCTTTCGGACCATGACCCAGCGTACATATTCCAGAACCGCCTCGCCCGCGCTGTTCCACCCGGTCGTGCGAACCCAGACAACGCCCGTCTTGCCGTTGGAGTTCTGCTTGACGCCAATCACCTCTGACGTCGCGGTCAGCGTATCGCCCGGGTGGACCGGCTTGAGCCAACGCCCTTCCGCGTAGCCGAGGTTGGCGACGGCGTTGAGCGAGACGTCAGGCACGGTCTTGCCAAAGACCGTATGGAACACGATCAGGTCATCGAAGGCACCGCCTAGGCCGCAGGTTTTGCTGAAATCGTCCGACGAATAAATCGCATGCCGCACCGGGTAAAGCGCGTGATAGAGCGCCTTTTCACCGCCCAGCAACGTCCGCGGGACCGCATGATGAATGACGTCGCCGACGGTGTAGTCTTCAAAGAAACGGCCAGGATTGGTCTTCAACGGTCAAGCTCCAAACGGGTTATAGCCAAGCCAGATATGGACGCCGGAGATCACCGTGAACACAACCGCCGATATGATCAGAAGCCGGACGTCGCCAGCAATCGACCCGCCTTCGAAACGCTCATATTCCGGTTCCGCCCGGTTGATAACGATGATCTCGGCAATGGCCCACAAGATCAGCCCGCCGAACAGGATGAAAGACGCAGTGTCCCCGTTGACCAACAGATGGGCCACGCCCCACAAAATAAACCCGGTCAACATCGGATGGCGCAGCGACCCTCGGAGCCGGCTTTTCGAACTGCCGAGACCGAAGAGAATGACCGACAGCAGCATCAAAAGGTTGTTTATGCCGACGGTCGCCGCATTTCGGGTCCAGTAGAATTCTCCGGTGTAGCTTCTGTAGCCGATGACCATCAAGACAACGGATAGCAGGATCAGAACCGCGAATATGCCTTTGGAGGCGTCGCCCATCCTGTGCTGCATGGCCTGCCGACCGGCTGGCGCGAGCCTCTTGAAGAAATGGGCTGCCGTCCAAAGCACCAGCCCAAGGATCAGTATGGTCATGTCACCTCGCTTTCCCGAATTGCCGCGGCCTTCGCCAAAACAGACCGTGCCGTGACGATATGCAGGTTTTCGACGATGCTGCCGTCCACGACGGCCACGCCTTCGCCTTTCGCCTCGGCAGCTTCGAAGGCCTCGATCTGCCGGTTGGCAAGGTCGATCTGCGCCTCTGTCGGGGCAAAGACCCGGTTCGCAATGTCGATTTGCGCCGGATGGATCAACGTTTTTCCGTCCATGCCGAGCGCCAGCCCCTGTTGGCACTCTGCCTCAAGCCCCGCTTCATCCTTGAACGCGTTATAGACGCCATCAACACAGGCGACACCGGCAGACCGCGCCGCCAAAAGGCACATTTGCAAGGACGTCATAAGCGCCAAACGATCACCGCCGGTCGCGCAACCGATGTCCTTGGCCAGATCGTTCGTGCCCATAACGAAGCCTTCGACGGCCGGGTGGTCAGCAATTTCGAGCGCATTCAGGACACCGCGAGGCGTCTCCAGCATGCACCAAACGGCGAGGTCCGGCAGCACCTCGGTCACCTCTGATACATCCGCCGCAGTTTCCGTTTTCGGCAGCAGAACGGCATCGCAAGCCATGTCTGCGACAGCCTTGGCGTCATCTCTTCCCCAGGGCGAGGTCAGACCGTTGATCCGCACAATGCGTTTGCGGCGTCTATAGCCGCCTTTCGCCAACTCGGCCGCAAGGGTCTGTCGCGCCGCTACCTTTTCGTCAGGTGCAACGGCATCTTCCAGATCGAAGATGATCACGTCCACGGGGAGCGAACGCGCCTTTTCCAGTGCACGTTCCTTCGAGCCCGGGATGTACAGCACCGACCGGCACAGGAAATCGACACCCATGAATCATCTCCCTCGTCTTTGGCGGATTGGTGCACTCCGCAGGCAGTCTTCGCAAGGCGTTTCGCCGCATCGCAGCAGAAACGCGGGCGGCCGGTTCAAATTTTTCCTAAGTACCGTACGCGGCGTTAACCACATATTCTTGTTCTGTTCCCAAGCTGACATTCGTGAAGCTCCGTAAAACGCTGGGCTCTCTGGATAGGAGGCGGAATGTCTCCGGAAAGGACTGACATGAAATTGACGTCTGCACTGCTCGTCGCCGCTGCAATGGCAATTCCGGCAGCAGCCCAAGCGCAAGGTCAGAATTGCGGTAACCGCGAATTGGTTGTCGAGCGCCTGACCACAAAATACGGCGAAAGCCGCCAGTCGATCGGAATGGCACCGAAGGGCCGTGTCGTGGAAGTGTTTGCCTCGAATGAAACCGGCACCTGGACCATCACGGTCACCATGCCGAACGGCATTACATGCCTTGTGGCCAGCGGCCAATCCTTCGAAAACCTCGACGAGCCCGTCGCACCGGCTGGTATTCGCAGCTGAAGATCACTTCGTATTCTCCGGGCAGCCGTATCGGGAACGGCTTCCTGGTTGACCGGTCGCAGTCTTGGGGATTCGCGCGTTTCCAGCGCCTCGGGATTTTTCAAAGGTGAATGCGCTTATATCGCACTTTACCGGGCCAGCCTGCCTGACACGCGGCCGCCTCGCTCACAACTCACTGTTATCTATAGGTAAGTCTTTTTTCCCGGCCAGGCTTCCCCGTCGAATATGACGTTTTGATCGGCAAGGTGGCCTTGATCTGCCGGACAACTCTCTCTAGGGACGCGCCCGAACACAAACGGGATCGGAGAGACATCAATGTCCAGAGCCAAGATCGCACTGATCGGTGCAGGTCAAATCGGCGGCACGCTTGCCCACCTTGCAGCCATGAAAGAAATGGGGGACGTCGTCCTTTTCGACATCGCCGATGGCACGCCACAGGGCAAGGCGCTCGATATCGCCGAAGCAGGCCCGTCGGAGGGCTTTGATGCCGCGCTGAAAGGCACGACGGACTACGCCGACATCGCAGGCGCCGATGTCTGTATCGTCACCGCAGGTGTGCCCCGTAAGCCCGGCATGAGCCGCGACGATCTTCTGGGCATCAACCTGAAAGTCATGAAGGCCGTCGGCGAAGGCATCAAGGCGAACGCGCCAAACGCCTTTGTCATCTGCATCACGAACCCGCTGGACGCCATGGTCTGGGCGCTGCGCGAATACTCAGGTCTGCCGCACAATAAGGTTTGCGGCATGGCCGGTGTTCTGGACAGCGCGCGTTTCCGCCACTTCCTGAGCCTCGAATTCGACGTCTCGATGAAAGATGTCACCGCCTTCGTCCTTGGCGGCCACGGCGACACAATGGTGCCGCTTGTCCGTTATTCGACTGTCGCAGGCATCCCGCTCCCTGATCTGGTCGAGATGGGCTGGACCAGCCAGGAGAAGCTGGACGCCATCGTGCAGCGCACGCGCGACGGCGGCGCCGAAATCGTGGGGCTCCTCGGCAACGGCTCGGCCTATTATGCGCCCGCCACCAGCGCGATCGAGATGGCCGAATCTTACCTGAAGGATCAGAAACGCCTGCTGCCGTGCGCGGCATACGTTCAGGGTGCCTATGGGCTGAAGGGCATGTACGTGGGCGTGCCCACCGTTATCGGCAAAGACGGCATCGAACGCGTGGTCGACATCAAGCTGTCGAAAGACGAGCAAGCCATGTTCGACAAGTCGGTCGACGCGGTCAAAGGTCTGGTCGACGCCTGTCAGGGTATCGACAGCGCGCTTGGCTGACGCGCGCCGGATCCTTTTTTCTGCCCAGAAGAACGAAGGCCCATTCCTGTTGGAATGGGTCGCCTTCCACAAGACGCTGGGCTTCACGGACATCATCGTCGTGTCGAACGACTGCGACGACGGAAGCGACGCCCTGCTGGATGCACTCGCCGATGCAGGCGAAGCTCGCCACATCCGCCAGACCGTCCCCGAGGGCATCGCACCTCAGGCCAACGCAGAACGCGTGGCACGCGAAGCCGGGTGCTTCCAGAACGGCGACTGGATCATCTGGCTGGACCTCGACGAATTCCTGCTTCCCAGCAAACCGGCACATGATGTCGACGACCTGATCGCCCGCATCGAACCCGCCGAGGCCTGCATGATCGCCTGGCGGTTCTTTGGCGACAGTCATCATCCGACATGGCCCGGACGCCACGTTAGCCAAGACTTCACGCTGGCCGCTCCACGGCGCTTGGCCATCAACGCGCAGGTGAAAACGCTCTTTCGGTACGGTCCATTGATTGAACGGCTGGATATTCACCGTCCCGTGCTGACGGCAGAGGCAACGTCAGAGACCTTTCCCGTCATCACGTCATCGGGGCTGCCGACCGACCCCGAATTTTACAACCGTCGTCGTCGTCGGCCGTTCAACCGCCTGGTCGCGCAGAAGCGGCCCTATATCCTCGGACAGATCGTGCACTTCTCGATCCGGACGCAGGACATGTTTGCGCTCAAGTCCATGCGGGGCGACGGATATTACGCCGACCCGCAGACAGTCGCGCGCAACGAAGAACTCTATCGCAAACGTAACTTCAACGTCGCGACGGAAACTGGGTTGGCCGACAGAAAGCCGGAAACGGACCAGGAAATGCAACGATTGCATGCGATTCCGGCCGTTGCCGCCGCTTGCGCTAACATCAAGAGCTTCCGATTGGACAGTGAAAGCGGGATGTAGACAATTTGTGATCACTAGAAAAAATAGTGTGATCACAAATAGGTGTTTTTTCTGAAGAATGCGCTAACTCGGCTTGATTCCCGGTTCCATTATTTCCGTTTCCTGTCATGCCTGCGGAAATGCTCTGAAATAAAGGGACAGCGGGCCATGAACATCCATGAATACCAGGCAAAAGGCCTGTTGCGCGACGCTGGCGCACCGGTGGCAGATGGCCGCGTCGTCTTGCGCGCAGAAGAAGCCAAGACCTGCGCAGGCGCAATGGATGGCCCCGTCTGGGTGGTTAAAGCCCAAATTCATGCCGGTGGACGCGGCAAGGGCACGTTCAAAGAGGCGGACGCTGGCGACAAAGGTGGGGTGCGGATCACCAAATCAGTCGAAGAGGCTGCCGAAGAAGCCAAGCGCATGCTCGGCCGCACGCTTGTCACCAAGCAGACCGGTGAGGCCGGCAAGCAGGTCAACCGCATCTACATCGAAGACGGCTCGGGGATCGAGACCGAGATGTATCTGGCCCTTCTGGTCGATCGCGGCACCTCGCGGATCAGCTTCGTCGCCTCGACCGAGGGCGGCATGGACATCGAAGAAGTTGCCGAAGAAACGCCCGATAAAATCCTGTCGTTCAGCGTCGATCCGGCGACAGGCTATCAGCCGTTCCATGGCCGCCGGATCGCCTTTGGACTGGGCCTGAAGGGTGCGCAGATCAAGCAATGCGTCAAGCTTATGGGCACACTCTATAATCTCTTTGTCTCCAAGGACATGGAGATGCTGGAGATCAATCCGCTGATCATCACCGACGGCGGCGATCTGAAATGCCTCGATGCCAAGATGGGTTTCGATTCGAACGCGCTTTATCGCCATCCTGACATTATGGAGCTGCGCGACACGACGGAAGAGGACCCCAAGGAACTCGAAGCGTCGAAGTATGACCTGAACTACATCGCGCTCGACGGTGAAATCGGCTGCATGGTCAACGGCGCAGGGCTCGCCATGGCAACGATGGACATTATCAAGCTTTACGGGTCCGAACCCGCCAACTTCCTGGACGTCGGCGGTGGCGCGACGAAGGAAAAGGTGACCGAGGCCTTCAAGATCATCACCTCCGACCCGCAGGTTAAAGGCATCCTGGTGAATATCTTCGGCGGTATCATGCGCTGCGACGTCATCGCCGAGGGCGTGGTCGCCGCCGTGAAAGAGGTGGGCCTGCAAGTGCCGCTGGTCGTGCGGCTCGAAGGCACCAACGTGGAAGAAGGCAAACGCATCATCAACGAAAGCGATGTCGATGTTATCGCTGCGGACGACCTGAAAGACGGCGCCGAGAAAATCGTGAAGGCCGTGAAGGGATGAAACGCATTGCACTGCTAATCCCGTTCCTGCTGCTTTTGGGCTGCGGCGTCGGAGTTGATCTTGGCACCGCCATGGACCTTGCCGAGCAGGATGCGGAAGTCGTCCCGCGGGTCCCGACGCAAACAGCGATCCGGGCGTTCGACAAGTATTGCTATCGCAACGCGGGCAATCCGGGCCGAACTGTCACCACACTCAAGAACGATGGGTACAAGCTGCTTGTGACTTCCCGACGCGACGGGTTGTTTGGCTATGCGCATCCAACGCGCCCCTTTGTCGGCGTGATAGATGACAGGTTGCAGCCAGGCTGCATGGTCATGGTGCAGCAAGACCCGCAAGTGCGCCGCGCCTACGACAACTTCGTGAAATCGCGCCACCCGGGCGCCGTCGATGCCGGCAGAAGTCAGGGCTTGGACCGTACCTGGATCGTGCCTGGCAGACGCGATCGCATCTTCACACGCAAACTAGATGGCACCGAAGAAGTGCTGTTGATGATTACCCGATAGAAAGGCCCCTTGCATGTCCGTCCTCATCGACAAAAACACAAAGGTCATCTGCCAGGGCTTCACTGGCTCTCAGGGCACCTTTCATTCGGAACAGGCGATTGCATATGGCACGCAGATGGTGGGCGGTGTGACGCCCGGCAAAGGCGGGCAGGTGCATCTGGACCTGCCGGTCTTCAATTCCTGCCACGAAGCGGTGGCCAAGACCGGGGCGAACGCAAGCGTCATCTATGTGCCGCCGCCCTTTGCCGCCGACTCGATCCTTGAAGCGATCGACGCCGAGATCCCCGTGATCGTCGCCATTACCGAAGGCGTGCCGGTCCTTGATATGATGGCCGTGAAGCGCGCACTGGAAAACAGCGACAGCATCCTTGTCGGACCCAACTGCCCGGGCGTCATCACGCCGGACGAATGCAAGATCGGCATCATGCCTGGGCATATCCACAAGAAGGGCTCGGTGGGTGTTGTAAGCCGCTCAGGGACACTTACCTACGAGGCCGTGAAACAGACAACGGATGTGGGCCTTGGGCAGTCGACCTGCGTCGGCATCGGCGGCGACCCGATTAAGGGGACCGAGCATCTGGACGTGCTGGAATGGTTCTTGGCCGATGACGAAACGCAATCGATCATCATGATCGGCGAAATCGGCGGCAGCGCGGAGGAAGAAGCCGCGCAGTTCCTGAAGGACGAAGCGAAAAAGGGGCGTTCCAAGCCGGTTGCCGGTTTCATCGCGGGCCGCACCGCGCCTCCGGGCCGCCGCATGGGCCACGCTGGCGCGATTGTGAGTGGCGGCAAGGGCGGCGCCGATGACAAGATCGAAGCCATGCGGTCCGCCGGGATCGTCGTGGCCGACAGCCCGGCGGGTCTGGGCGAGGCGATGCTGGAGGCGATTGGGTAGTTATGAGGGGAGTTCGGCAGCACCTTAAACTGTGGGGATATATCGCCGCAGTACTACTTGCCGGCTCGTCCACGACTGCTGCAACGGAGCTTGCGCGGCCAAATGCGCCGGTCTTCAATGCATGCGCCGCCGACATGTCCCGCGATTCTGCCCACACGGCCACTCGGCTTGAGGCCATAGGCTGGTCGGAAGTCTCCGGATATCCGCCTGCTCTCGCTAAGTATGAGCGCGCTCGAGAAATTCTCGTTGCCCTTGAGTGTTGCTATGAAGATGGAAGCATAAGCGCCGAAGAATTTGCCCTTGCTGACGAAGAGTCTGCTTGGCTGGAAGAGCATGGTGCCTCCTTGGCCTATCAGGTCGAGAATTATCCTAGTTCAATCCGCATTTGGGAGGCACCTGAAGGGAACGGATTTGTCGCTTTGTATGATACTTATGGCGAATGGATTTGTGCAATATTCCTTGCCTACTGGCCCTCAGATATTGCCTCTTTCATCTCGGCTGACCACGGTCGCCGCTCGGAAACCTATGGTATCGACAGCGTAACTTTCGTTTATGACGATCGTGGGCTGCGCGAAAAGCTCGAGTTCTTGGAACTCTTTCCCTTCATTCCCACGCCGGGCCTATATTGGGCCGATTATGTTATTGCAGACCGTCAAGCTCTTTCCGAGCTTTCTGGCAAAGACTTCCCTCTCGCACTCACCGCCGAAATCGGTGTGGCCTATCGCTATTGAGGTGACACATGACCGACCAATCTCCGAACGACATCTTCAAAGCCTCGTCCTTCCTGCAAGGGCATAACGCGGAGTACATCGAACAACTCTACGCGCGCTTCGCCAACGATCCGAACGCGGTCGATGAAGCGTGGCAGCAGTTCTTCCGCGAGCTTGGCGACACGGAAATCGACGCCAAGAAGGAAGCCGCCGGCCCAAGCTGGGCACGCGCCGATTGGCCGCCCACTCCGAACGATGAGCTGACCGCCGCGCTGGACGGGCAGTGGGGCGACCTGGGCCCAGCGACGCAGGCCAAGGCGGCCGAAAAGATCGCAGCAAAAGCGCAGGAACAAGGCGTCGAGGTCACCGATGACCAGATCAAGCGCGCCGTGCTGGACAGCATCCGCGCGCTGATGATCATCCGGGCCTATCGTATCCGAGGTCACCTGGTGGCCGACCTTGATCCGCTTGGCATGCGCGATCAGACACCGCATCCCGAGTTGGACCCGGTTTCTTACGGGTTCGACGAAGCCGACATGGATCGGCCGATTTTCATCGACAACGTGCTTGGTCTGCAAATGGCTTCGATGCGCGAGATCCTCGCCATCGTGAAGCGGACCTATTGCGGCACCTTCGCGCTGCAGTACATGCACATCTCGGACCCCGAGCAAGCGTCGTGGCTGAAGGAGCGGATCGAAGGCTATGGCAAGGAAATCGCGTTCACGCGCGAAGGCCGGAAGGCGATCCTGAACAAGTTGGTCGAGGCCGAGGGATTCGAGAAGTTCCTGCATGTCAAGTACACCGGCACCAAGCGGTTCGGTCTGGACGGTGGGGAAAGCCTGATCCCGGCAATGGAGCAGATCATCAAGCGCGGCGGCGCGCTGGGCCTGCAGGAGATCATCATCGGCATGCCTCACCGTGGGCGGCTGTCGGTGCTGGCGAATGTTATGGCCAAGCCCTATCGCGCGATCTTCAACGAGTTTCAGGGCGGCAGCTTCAAACCCGAGGATGTCGATGGCTCGGGCGATGTGAAATACCACCTTGGCGCCTCGTCGGACCGCGAATTCGACGGCAACGAAGTGCACCTGTCGCTGACGGCGAACCCCTCGCACCTCGAGGCGGTCAATCCGGTTGTGCTGGGCAAGGCGCGCGCCAAGCAGGACCAGTTGAAGGATGCCGAGCGGACCAAGGTCCTGCCGATCCTCTTGCACGGCGACGCCGCCTTCGCGGGCCAGGGCGTGGTCGCGGAATGCTTTGGGTTGTCGGGCCTAAAGGGCCACAAGACCGGCGGCACCATGCACCTGGTCGTCAACAACCAGATCGGCTTCACCACCGCGCCACACTTCAGCCGCTCGTCGCCCTATCCGACCGACATCGCGCTGATGGTCGAAGCCCCGATCTTCCACGTCAACGGCGACGATCCGGAAGCCGTGGTGCACGCCGCGCGCGTCGCGACCGAGTTCCGCCAGAAGTTCCAGAAAGACGTGGTGATCGACATCTTCTGCTACCGCCGCTTCGGGCACAACGAGGGCGACGAGCCCATGTTCACCAACCCGATGATGTACAAGAAGATCAAGGGGCATAAGACCACGCTCTCGCTCTATACCGACCGGCTGGTGCAGGACGGCTTGATCCCCGAGGGCGAAATCGAAGACATGAAGGCGGGCTTCCAGGCCTTCCTCAACGAAGAGTTCGAAGCTGGCAAGGTCTATAGGCCGAACAAGGCCGATTGGCTGGACGGACGGTGGAGCCATCTGGACAAGGAAGGCGGGAACTATCAGCGCGGCAAAACCGCAATCACCAAGAAGACATTGAACGAAGTGGGTGCAGGTTTGACCCGCGTGCCGGAGGGCTTCGCGCTGCATCGCACCGTCGATCGCCTGCTGGACGCCAAGCGGGAGATGTTCAAATCCGGAAAGGGCTTCGACTGGGCCACTGCCGAAGCGCTGGCCTTTGGCTCGCTTCTGCTGGAAGGCTATCCGGTACGCCTGGCAGGTCAGGACAGCACACGCGGCACCTTCAGCCAGCGACACTCGGGCTTCGTGAACCAGGAAACCGAAGAACGTTTCAAACCCCTCAACCACATCCGCGAAGGTCAGGCGCGCTACGAGGTCATCGACTCGATGCTGTCCGAATACGCGGTCTGCGGGTTCGAATACGGCTATTCGCTGGCCGAGCCCAACGCGCTGGTGCTTTGGGAGGCACAGTTTGGCGACTTCGCCAACGGTGCGCAGATCATGTTCGACCAATTCATAAGCTCGGGCGAACGCAAGTGGCTTCGTATGTCGGGCCTTGTCATGCTTCTGCCCCACGGTTTCGAAGGTCAGGGGCCCGAGCACTCAAGCGCGCGGCTCGAACGCTTTTTGCAGATGTGCGCCGAAGACAACTGGATCGTCGCCAACTGCACGACGCCCGCCAACTACTTCCACATCCTGCGCCGCCAGCTTCATAGGAGTTACCGGAAGCCACTGGTCCTGATGACGCCAAAGTCGCTTCTCAGACACAAACTGGCGACCAGCGAAGCACCGGACTTCCTGACCGGCTCCAGCTTCCACCGCGTCCTTTGGGACGATGCGGAAAAGGGCCAGTCCGACACGCAACTGAAACCCGACGACAAGATCAAGCGCGTCGTCATGTGCTCGGGCAAGGTGTATTACGACCTGCTGGAAGAACGCGATGCGCGCGGCATCGACGACATCTATCTTCTGCGGGTCGAGCAGTTCTATCCCTTCCCGGCGCAGGCCATGGTCAAGGAACTGAAACGCTTCCAGAACGCCGATTGGGTCTGGTGCCAGGAAGAGCCCAAGAACCAGGGCGCCTGGACCTTCATGGAACCCAATATCGAATGGGTGCTGACCCGCATTAAGGCGAAACACACCCGTCCCATCTATGCAGGCCGCGCCGCAAGTGCCTCGCCTGCCACAGGCCTTGCCTCGGCCCACAAAGCTCAACAAGCCGCGCTCGTCGATGACGCGCTGTCGCTGAAAGGATAGACTAGAATGGCAACCGAAATCAGGGTCCCGACGCTGGGTGAAAGCGTCACCGAAGCGACCGTTGCAACCTGGTTCAAGAAGCCCGGCGACAGTGTCGCGGTCGATGAGATGCTGTGCGAGTTGGAAACGGATAAGGTCACTGTCGAAGTACCCTCGCCGTCCGCTGGCAAGTTGTCAGAGATCGTCGCGGATGAGGGCGACACCGTCGGCGTCGATGCGCTTCTGGCAACGCTCGAAGAAGGCGCGGCGGGCGACACGCCTGCCAAGGCCCCGGAACCAGCCGCCAAGGCGCCCGCGGCGAACGGCGCAGCTTCGGCGCGCGAAACGGTAGACGTCATGGTGCCCACGCTGGGGGAAAGCGTGACCGAAGCGACCGTCGCGGATTGGTTCAAGCAACCTGGCGACGTGGTCGCGGCGGATGAGATTCTTTGTGAACTGGAGACCGACAAGGTCTCGGTCGAGGTGCCAGCCCCCGCCGCCGGTGTGCTGTCCGAGATCACCGCTGCAGCCGGCACCACCGTCGAAGCAGGCGGCAAACTTGCCGTACTCGCACCTTCGGGCAGCGCACCGGCACCTCAGGCGAAAGCCGAAGCCCCGGCAGCCACTGCGCCCGCGCCGTCGGGCAAGGACATCGAGAATGCGCCGTCGGCCAACAAGATGATGGCTGAAGCGAGCCTCACCCCCGACCAGGTGACCGGCACCGGCAAGGACGGGCGCATCATGAAAGAAGACGTGCAAAAGGCGCTGGCTTCGCCCACGCCGCAGGCCGAAGCCCCTGCCCCCGCTGTCCCGCGCGCACCCGTGGCTGCCGAAGATGCCGCGCGCGAGGAACGCGTGAAGATGACACGTCTGCGCCAGACCATCGCGCGGCGGCTGAAGGACAGCCAGAACACCGCAGCCATGCTGACCACCTATAACGAGGTCGACATGTCCGCCGTCATGGCGCTGCGCAAGGAATACAAGGACCTTTTCGAGAAGAAGCACGGCGTGAAGCTGGGCTTCATGTCCTTCTTCACCAAGGCGTGCTGTCATGCGCTGAAAGAGGTGCCGGACGTCAATGCCGAGATCGACGGGACGGATGTCGTCTACAAGAACTTCGT
>JAAUYH010009972.1_pt1 | contig 18076 bp, 12 predicted proteins | sample 7278061 | NCBI WGS metagenome assembly JAAUYH01 (sample SAMN14350203, study PRJNA611818) | marine sediment metagenome | isolation source: surface marine sediment (0.6m) | place: French Polynesia: Moorea | collected 2018-08 | reverse complement strand
GATTGTCATACAGTTGGTTTATTGGCGAGAAATCAACGAGCGACTACTAGTATTAAGAAGACGAAGAAGGAATTGTTAGCTTATAAAATAATGGCAGCGATTGGGGCGATCTCTTCACGGGAGGATTTATCGTCGAGTTTTGAGTTGGAGTTAGGTGTTCTCATTCCCTATAACGAGTATCGGCATCTCAAAGAGGATGGTTGGGTAACTGGACTGAAAAAGGCTTTAGCTAGTTTCTATTTTCAAGGCCAAAGATTGCGGGTCAAACTGTTAGATTTTCTCTGTATGCCTGAAGGTTATGGAATTGCTAATTATCTCAATCAAGAAAAAGCGGCTGAGGATTTTAATCGGGGCAATAGTGCTTTAATTATGCTGGGTTATCGTAATACAAGCTGTTTGTTTTTTCGTCGCGGGACGATTAGCCAACCAGAAAGCGGGACTTCGATGCTGGGTTTTCATACTTTATTGGAGAAGCTGCTGGATAAAATTCCTGGTTTCTCGCCGTCGGATTTAATCAATGCGATGACGACTCAAACTAGAGAGTTGAGCTATCATCAGGAAAATTTTCATTATTCTGAGCAAGCAACCACGATTAATTGGGCGCATCTGTTCGGCTCTCAAGAGTTGGAGGAGGCGCAACTTCAGAGGTTGCAGCTCTCTTATGATCTCGACTGTTGTGATTTGCTAAAACCATTTCCTAATCAGACATTGAGTGTGGTTTAATAAACTCTAAGATCTTCACTTTTGAGCAGAGAGTAATGCAACTGCCGATAGTTAAGCCAGCCCCAATTGTTCAGGCTCACGCCAGAGTTTTCCGTCATCTATTCGAGAAACAGAAAAAGGAACGTCAAAAACTGCACAAGCTCTTAGATAAGAAGCTACTTGAAGACCCAGAATTTCAAGAGTTACACTCTCAATTTAAGACAAAAATCGCCTTAGCTATTGAGTTAATTGAACAAGCTAGAAACAGAAAACTTCCCTTTACCACGGTGTTAATGGACAGTTGGTATCTGGCTCCCGCTCTCGTAGCAGCGCTGAAAGAGCATCAGTTGGATTGGGTTAGTTTGCTTAAAAAGAACCGCTCATGAGCAACTTCAACAAGGTCAATCAGCGGATGAGGTCTTTTCTCGTTTATTTGCGAAGCAAAATAAGGAGGTTCCTGTCTGATTAGTTACGTTTTTGGCGATCGCGCTTTCTAAATCACAACAGTCGAGTCAATAACATGAACAACACTTGTCCAACAGTTATCCCAGGTCAGCCTCTGAGTCCTTGGCAGAAAGCCGGACTAAGTTTGGTTGCTCGTCTCCAAGGAGGAAGAGACATTGTCTTAGCAATCGACGTGACTCCAAGTGTTAATCCGAATGAGGAAGGTAAACTTCATCTTCATCAAATTGTTGAAGATAGTTTAAGAGCAGGAGATTTAGTTTATATTGTTCCTTTTGCATCAACTGTTCAGAGCAAGCCAATAACACCAGAGGGGGCTATCGGTTTTGAAGGGAAAAAGGAGGATGTTAAAAAAGTTCTTCAAGCCAGTCCCTTAAAATCTGACCCTAACCTAAAAAATGCTGATATTCAACAGGCAGAATTATTCGTCTATCAGAATCTAGCTCAACTGAACTATTGTCGTCTGAGAGAAAATGTCCCGATTCGCTCCCAGTCAGTTGTCTGGATTACCGATGCCCCTGTTTTAACCGAACCCGGAATTGAATCAAAAACGTGGATCGAGACTCCAGAAAACAGTCCCTTTAGACAAGCGAACTCTCAAGAAAGTCAACTACGATGGCGGTGGATTAAAAGGTTAGAGCCTAATAAACGAGAGCGAGAAATACCAACTGTTCAAAATCAGGTTTACAAACTTATTGTTGTTGATATTTCGCCAACGGTTCCGGAAATTTGTACTCCGGTTCCAGGTAATAAAGAAATTTGTCAAGTAACGCCTTATCTTATTCGACAGTTATGGCTACCTACATTATTTGTATTAATTGGATTTTTTTTTGGGGCTATAGCTCTCAAGAAATGTTTTAGTTTACGAAAAAAATGGAAGCTGGTTGTCAAGTTTGATAATGAGCAATATGAACCTAAAACTTGCTATTTGCGGAACAATCAAAAAATTCCTATAGGTGAAGAAGGAGCTAATGCGATTGATTGTCCAGGGTCAGAAACTCGGGGTTACCTAGAACGTAAAGGGGAGCGCCTTTATCTCAAGCCAACTCAGATAGAACCTATTTATTACAGAGGTGAAGAAGTAAAAAAAAAATTCCCTTATCTGGGCCTTCGATTAGGCTCAATTGCCCATACGGAAGAAATCGGGATTTCGAGTTCGTTGTCAATGTTACAAAATAGTCATACTAAGGGGGTAAATTATGACTTTTATTAGTGATAACCGTCAGATCCAAGGAATTAACCGCACTATTTGTATTGGGTTAGGTGGGACAGGCCGCGATATTTTGATGCGAATTCGTCGCCTCATTGTTGATCGCTACGGAGATTTTAAAAATCTACCAATTGTTAGTTTTGTTCACATTGACACCGATAAAGCAGCAACAAGAGTAGTGGGATTAAGCACAGGAAGTACCTATCATGGAGTTGACCTGAGGTTTGATATATCAGAAAAAGTGGCTGCTACCATGACCTCCACCGAAGTTACTAACTTTATTCATGGCTTGGAAAACCGCACTATCTATGATCGCGAAGGACCCTTCGATCATATTGGGTGCTGGTTTCCGCCTCAATTATTACGCAATATCACAGCTATAGAAGAAGGTGCGAAAGGGATCAGACCCGTAGGAAGGCTTGCTTTTTTCCATAACTATTCTGTCATTCAAGAAGCAATTCAAAAGGCAGAACGGCGTACCCGGGGCCATGAGCAAACGATCATGAAAACCACTGGCTTAATGGTTGAGCCGGGATTGGAGATTTTTATCGTCGGCTCTCTCTGTGGCGGCACGGGAAGCGGTATGTTTTTAGATGTCGCCTACAGCCTACGGAGAACTTATGGGGATCAAGGAAATGAGGGGATACAAATTGTGGGCTATTTTGTTATTAGCCCTGAATTGTATGGCAATACCCCCAATATGAAAGCAAATACTTATGCAGCTCTTAAAGAACTTAATTATTACACTACTACTGGAACAAGATTTGAATTCTGTTACGATCAAAATAATCTAGTCTTTGTTACCGAAGATCGCCCTCCTTTCCACTATACTTATCTCGTTTCTAGTCAAACCACAGGAGAATATGCGATTTTTGACCAACGGAAACTTTGCAATGTGATAGCTCATAAAATTGCTCTGGATTTTTCTGGTGAACTCTCTCCGGTTATCAAAGGAATGCGGGATAATTTCACTCAACATCTGGGTCAGTGGGATAAACATCCTCGACCTAATATTCAGCGATATTTGACTTTTGGCTTGGCTTCAATTTATTTTCCTCGGGATACCGTTTTTCAGATTTCTTTAAGTCAAATTAGTCGAAACCTAGTAATGTTTTGGTTAAATGGAGAGGGGCAAAGCCCCGATCCTCAACGGCTACTGGAGCAATTTTTGCGCCAGTATCAGTGGCATAACGATGGAGAGGCAAGGGATGGACTGCTGGCAAAATTAGAAGGGACAGTTCAAGAGTCGAATAAGTCCTTTAAACAAACTTTAACTGTGTGGAAAAGTCGGCTAGATGAGACCATTGCCGACTGTAAAACAAAAGATGATCGGGAGGATATGCAAAGACAATTACAACGTGCCTTTCAAGATCAGTTTCGGACAAAAGTTCAGCCAGGAGAAATGGAAAGTGTCAGGGGAGTTTGGTTAACAAGGTTGCAACAAGAAAATCCGAGATTGACTCAAAAATTAAGAGGAGAAATCGATGAGTATCTTGAATATTTATTGACTCCAGAAACTCGGGACTTTTCTATTAAGAGTGTTCGTGAATGGTTAGCAGCGTTGACAACAGAACTTAATCAGTATCAACTTAGCCTGGATGAAAAAATAAAAGATTTTAATGGCTATAAACAGCCAGAGGATTTAGACAGAGTATGGAGAAACGGGCAGAGGGAAATTGATGAAATTGAGCAAGAATTTGCAATTCCTGTAGTTGGTAAAAAAAGGAAAAATCGTAATGTTCAGGAAAAAGCAAGAACGATCGTCGGCAAAATTGCAGAAATTATTCAACATAACTTCGATTTAGGGGTAGCCCAGGAGACGATAAAAGTTGTCAGAGAATTGCAAGGTCATGTTCAGAATCGCTCGACTCAAGTCTCTAGTTTAAGAAATTTATTAGAAATCTTAAGAAGCGAGTTTCAAACCGAAGAAAAAGAAGTCAAACAATTCAACTTTGATGAAATGAGTGGGGAAGCCATTTTTGATGAGACAGATCTGGCTGATTTTGGCAATACTCTGATTCCCTCCGATCAATTGCGCTCACAACTTGAGGTTGTGAGTTCAGAAATTACCAACCACAAAGGACGAGGAAAATCTCTGGCTATCTTTTTAGCTCGAGAGCGAGTCACTAAAGAGCAACTCCAAGGGAAAATCAACTTAACGGTTGACCGTTTATTTGGTTCTCGCAGCCGCAATATGGTCAATTCAGTCATCAAAAGTTTTATGCAAAACTATTCCAGTTCTCAATGCTCGATTCGCTTTCAACAAATTCTCGCTGAAGCTGAACCACTGCTTCCCTTAAATTTAAGCGACCCTTACTACTATGACGCACCGTCGAAAAAGAGTGAAATAATTGGCTTTAAAGAAGTCGATGAACAGGAGATTAAGCAGTTTAAGACTTTACTGACGAGAGATTTGGGAATCTCAGAAAACGTTCTCAAGCCAACTCAATCTGAAGATGAAATTCTCATCGTCAAGGAATATGCCGGATTTCCACTCAGGCTCATTAAAAGTCTAGAATCTCTACGAAATTCTTATTGGCGAGAAAAGAGTTATCCTTATACTTTTTTGCATACAGACCGCAACGAGCCGTTTAGCGACATTATCCCTCTTCCTGCGAGAGAAATTGAGGAATTAGAGGATTTATTTTATCCTAGTCTGGCGTTTGATTTAATTGAAGAAGTCAGTATTCAAGATTCAGACACACAGCGAACAATTCAAAAATTACAAGTTAATTTTTTTGATGAACGCACAGGAGAACCTTATCCCATCTTTATCAGTCCTATTTGGCAACAAGCACTAGAAACCATCGCAGATCGAGCTGACATAAAGCAAGAGATTAAAGCCCAACTTGAGCGCCAGATTGATAAGATAACTACGCAGCAAATTTGGGAAACTAACTATCTTCCAAAATTACAGGACTTTGAGAAAAAGGTTGAACAATTACCAGAAGATGACCCCAATTATAACTATCGAGAAACTGTCATTGGCGCTCGAGGAACAGCGACAACTCCTGCTAAACAAGGAATTATCAGTCGCTTTTATAAACGAATGCTTGATCGCATCAAGAAGAAAAAGGAGGAGCAACATTTCCTCGAACAACGCAACCAAGAAGCTTTGCCTCCAGAGGCAGAGAATCAGCCATCAACCTCTGTCAATAATGATTCGGAGACCTTGGATGCTGAGATTGAGGAGAATAATTCTGTAGGCAATACTCCTGATAACAAGACAACAATGGATGAAGAAATAGAAAAGTTAAATCAAAGGTATAAAAATGGTGAATTTAAAACTCCACAGGAGTTTGAGAGCGAGCGCCAAGAAATTATCAAAAAATACTCATCTGAATCCTAGGGATTGTTCAGGGAATCTTAAAATTTACTACTTATTGAAAATAGCAAAGCAATGAATCAAAATAAAGTCTCACCCACGTCAGCGTCAAAGGAAGCTTCATCTTCTTCGGCTCAACCTCCGTCCATTCTGAGGAAGCAAGTTTCTCCAAGAACAGAATCTGTTTCTTCGTCCCTAAGCCGTACTCAACGCATCCAAAATATTATTGATAAGCGCCATCCCTATGCAGATCGCCTTCAAAATGCTCAGGACAAACTGACAACTCTTATTGGCCAACTAAAAACCCTAGAAGATCAGCGTGAACAGATCCACGACCCAGAAGCAGCTGAGCGCTTGAGTGCTATTGAGCTAGCTAACTTCCTCAAAACCTTCAATGAGGCCTCAAAAAATCTCGATAATCTCATTAGACGTTTTTCCCGTTCCACTCTCAACATTGGAGTCATCGGGGTGATGGGAGATGGAAAAAGTACACTCTTACAAAAACTGAGCAAACTTAATGATGAGGTCATCCCCACCCGCCAAGGCGGAAAAGCTTGCACCGCGGCCCGCAGCATCATTTGCCATCAAGATACGGGAAAGACATACGCAAAGGTTACCTTTCATACCAAAGATTCGTTTCTTGTGGAAATTATTGAACATTACTATAAAAAGTTACGTTTGGGGGCTATACCAGCAACTTTTGATGAGTTTGCTGATAATATGCTTCCCCAATTGTCTGCGGATGCTTCCCAAACTTACAAAAATACTTACAAACGGTTTAAGGAAGATTACTGGAGCAGGGCTCATGACTACAAATCTCTCCTAGACACTGTTTTATCTTCAGTGACAAAAGAGGAGATCAAAAAATACGTGGCTCAAGATTATGATTCAGAAGACCAACTCACAAACGCCGAATGTTTAGCTGTCCGACAAGTGGAGATTTTCTGTACTTTTTCTAATCGCCACGTGGGAAAGATTGCCTTAGTTGATATTCCAGGATTAGGGGATTTTAGGTTAGGGGACGAAAAGTTACTCCTGCAAACTATGGAACAGGATGTGGATGCAGTTCTCTTTATCCGCAAACCGCGCAAGGAACGAGCGCAATGGGAACCCCGAGATGCCCATTTATACGACTTAGCCAATAGCGGTCTCAACAACCTCAAAGAGCGATGTTTTATCGTTCTCAACCTCGATCATAGCGGTGATAACTTTAAGAGTTGCCAAGACCTAGAAAGAGAACTAAAAAATAGAACTGATCTGCCTGTTGTCGATCGCATTATTGCCGACTGCTTCGATCCCCAAGAAGCTAACAATAAGGTACTCGAACAGGTACTTAACCATCTTGAAAGGGAGATCACTAATCTAGACAAGCGCTACGCCCAAGCTTGTCTGGATCGCATCATTAACCTACTGGTTCAGATGAAGGAGCAGCTAGGGCAAGCAGGGAAAGCCTTAGAAGCTTTGACAGACGAGAATACGCGATTTAACGAACTATTTGAAGGTAAGGACAGGCGCAGCGGACTTTGGGGAGAAATGACAAGTAGCCTGGGTGAACTCCTTGATGAGCTTCGACAAAAGCGCAAGATAGAAGATTCTAACTTTCAACAACAGATAGCGGACACCATCGCCCAGTGTCAGGCAGAGCCGGGAATTCCATCTCAAATCGAGAAAATCAAACAGGATCAATATGCTGAGGGGGGATATCCAGACATCTACTATACCTATCTCAAGGAAATGCGGGCCAATCTGGCTAAGCACTTCCTCAATCTAGATATAGATTTACAAAAATCCCTAGAGGGAGTCAAAACCAAGATCACAGAGTTACTCAAAAATCAAGGGCGACTGGGAGAGTTATCAACATCGCAAGGCTCTGAGTTTCTTCAAGAAATAGCCGTTCAACTCCCTAAGCAAGACGACAGCAGCAGTTTGTGGCTGGGATTTCATACCATTGGAGAATTCAACGTTTCCTTTGCTGGAATAATTCTGCGCCTAGTACGTGAACAATTTATCCCACTTTTCTCCAATACTCACTTTTTATGGAAGGTTCTTAATGAGCAAGAAATTCAGGAAAATGTTTTTCAGATTATTGGCAAAACTCTTTCAAATTTAGTCCAAGATACTAGCAGATTGTTGAGCGACCCTGCTATCCAGTCGATTATCGTTCAAGAAGTTCAAGCGATTCAACCGCTTTCACCGGAAATTGCCTACGGTGCTAGAGTTATCTTACCGCTCATTACTAACATTCTCCAGGCATCTCAACCAGATACTGAGTATAATTCTCAAGATATGGAGGATCAAGTCAATCAAGTTCTTAAAGATTTTACCCCGCAGCCCATTGTCTTGGATGCTCAAAAAGTTCAGCGCTATCTGCTCCAAATTCATGAAAAAGTTCTCAATGAATGCCAAACAGCCTTAGCCGAATTAGCCCGTGAACCGAATCAAATTGCTTACTTCATGGTTGAAGAATTTGTAGATCAAATTTTTTATGCCAAAGGTGTGGATTCAGAGTGGAAACAATTTCTCTGGGAAAATCGGCAAAAAGTTTGGACCGAATTTAAACAAGCAGCAGTCCGAAGGAAGCTCAAAGAAGAATGGGAGGATTTGGTGAAGCAGACAGAGGAAACCAATAACAATTTACGTCAGCTTATCTTGTCCTTGAAATAATACGGTGAGTAAGTACTTAGATTAAAAAGTAAAAATTTGTTCCCTATGTTAGAGATGTCACTTATGTTTAATCTCCCATTTCAAATTAAAGCGCAACTTGTATTCATACAAGTACCTATCAATTCCTCTCCCTCCTCCGCTCCCTTACAAGATAATTTTTCGACATCACCTCTGTTTATCGTTACTTTATTGATAGTGAATATAGCGTTTATAGTTATCCCAACCTTGGTAACTGTTTACTTACGTTATGAACTTGCCAAATATCTTAATCAATTAGTCAAACTAATCGAAAAAATTATTGACAATATACTTGACTTGTCGAAAAGTTTATCCCAGAAAAGAAAGCGAAGCCTTAACCAGCAAGGATTTGACAGACAGTTAGAGAAAGAGGTTCAAGACTTAAGAGAAGAGATGCAACAACGTATTGAAGAAAGCAAAGGAAATAAGTTATGTAAGTCATTAAGAAAATCTATAATTCTGCAAAACTTAGACAACCGATTTAGGGAAGCAAGTGAAAACCTAGAACAAGTTAATACGGCAGCTTTGATCGATGGATTATATAGCCAAGAAAAGTGTCGCTTTTTGGGATTTACCTTTCGTTGCGAACAGATAGATTACTGGTGCATAATCTTACCGAATCTGCTACTTGCTATGGGGCTGCTAGGCACTTTTTTGGGGATAACTATAAATCTATCTCATTTGAACCACATCGTCAATCAAATTTTTAACGACATCGTCAGTCAAAATTTTAACGAAATAGACACTAGCAAAATAAGCGAATTCCAAATTGCTTTGCAAAAGCCTCTTAATGCTATGGCACTTGCTTTCATTACTAGTTTAATAGCTATTTCTTGTAGTGTCATCTTGAGCTTAGTCAATTTTTTCTGGAATACTAGTTTAGCCAAATCCCACCTAATTAGCTCTTTAGAAGATTATCTAGATAATATAATACAACCAACAATTTTTGGTCATACGCGGCTTGATACAGCAGTTAACCGAATGGTAGAAAAACAGAATGAATTTTTAACTAGATTTCATGACAATGTTACAAAAGCAGTTGAGTCATCTTTAGGGAATGTGGCCGAGCAAATTTCTGAAGGGAATAAAGAAGCAACCGAACTTGCCAGAAAAGTTTATGAGCAATTTACAGAGACGGCTGGAACTTTAGATAGAGGCGCTAATACTTTTAAATATGTAGTAGAAGATGCTGTGCCATCTCTAGAAAAACAAATCGAAACTCTGAATCAAATTACTCCTCAGCTTCAAACTTTCTCTGAGAGTTTTGCTAGTGGTGCTATCGTTTTTCGAGAAGCTTCTCAAAAAATTGAACAGAGTCAGTTTTCCGAAAACTTAGAAAGATTAACATCAGACTTAGCTGCTACCCAGGAGCGATTTTCGCAATCAACCAGCTTGCTAGAACAATATATTGGACAAATTGTTGAAGGGAATCATCGAGCGACTGAATTAGCTGAGCAAGTTTATCGTAAATGGCAAGAATCCTCAGGAACATTAGAAGAAAGTGCCATAGTTTTTCTGGAAGCTTCCGAAAAATTTCAGCAAAGTCAATTCGCTGATAAGTTATCGACAGCTACAGTCGATTTAGACAATATACTTAGTCACTTTTCTCAGTCAGTATTCCATTTGACTCAGTCAAATCAAATCCTACACTCAGCACTCACCTCTCTCCAAAACCAGCTTAAGCAACAGGTAAATTACCTAGCTCAGACGCAATCAGAATTATCTCAATTAACCAAAGCCGTAAAACAGTCCCAAAAGCAGAGCCATAGTGGATTGGAAATCTTTGGAAAACACTTGGTAGAAAGTATTTATAGTATTTATCAACAGCTTACTAGTAACATAAAAAAATTTTTTAAGAGATCTAAATAGAATCAATAATAAATAGCAAAAATCATGAAGAGGCAAAATCGACGCATTCAACTATCCGAAAAACTAAATATCTGGAAGGGATTTACCGATTTAATGTCTAACGCCTTAATCATTATGTTTTTCTTATTTTTCTTGGCAATTATCCCCTCTATTTATTTTCAGCAATTCGCTCAAAAAAATCAAAACGAGTTACAAAAACAGACTGATAATTTAATCGATAAAATAAAAAAATTAGAGAGAAATAATCAACAATTAAGAAAAGAGAATCTAGAGTTAAGAAATACAATTAAAGATTTGGCCAGAAAAAAAAAAGGGCAATCTCCCCCTTTATTTGTTATTAGTGATTCAGATGTAGACGAAAAAGGTCGTTCTCTTAGATTTGAATTAGGCAGTGCAGAGTTGCCAGAGGCATTAAGTGATTATATTCAAAACAAAGTAGTCAGAGAAATTAGAAACAATCGAGACACATATAAGAATTATATTATCCAAGTTATTGGTCATACCGACGCACAAAAGGTTGTTGGCACAAAGAGCAATTTAGATGTCAATTTAGAAAAGGTCGCTAATAATTCTAATCCTGAGTCGATGAGGAATCTTCAGGCAGGATCTAATGCAGATTTAGGCTTAATGAGAGCATTAGCAGTAGTGAAGATGTTAGAGCAAAACTTAAATTTACGAGAGGGGGAAATTCAAGCCTATTCCGCTGCTCAACTGTACGATGCTGATGGAAAGTATACTCAGTCCGAACCTGGAAAGAATAAAGATGAACCTGCACGGCGTCGCGTTGAAATTCGCTTTACTCCGCCAGCCGAAGTGAAAAAGTTATAATGTAACCTGAAAATTAGCAGTCAGGAAAGTACCCCAAGATAACCAAGGAAAAAAGACGGCAGGAGTGGATGGAGAAAAATCTCTGTCCCCAGAAGCTTTGGGTTTGTCATTGAAACCTAGCAAAACACGCCTAGTAGTCCACCAAGTTAATTAGGGTCGACTGAGAAATTTTAAACCATTGAGAGATCAGGGTTTCAGGACTTAGAAGGCTAGTAAAGTGTCAGGAAAATCGCTAAAATAACTTCATGGACTGAAAAACAACCCTTGACATCTCAGGGAAAATTTTGGCGTTTCTAGCATAGGCTTGATCTTCAGCAAAAATAGCAAGAATATAAGTCGTATTACCGTCCCTAACAAATGCTACTTCTTGCCGTGTTTGAGAAGTCCAACCTGCCTTAGACAAAAACTGAACATTAGCTGGTAAACCTTCTCCTAAAAAAGCTCTAATTGGATTAAACTCAAGATTGGTATCAATGTTGACCCAAGCTTCTCGCCTCAAATCTTGAGTTAGTAACTCTTCCATTTCAAGGCTGTATTTGTTTGAAACTGCCTGTCTAGTAACAATTTCATACATCAGTCTAGCAGCTTGCTTTGTTGTTATTTTATTACGAGTTGGTTGATTGGAATCGCCCCGCATTTTCAATTCATATCCTTTAGGGGATTTACCATATTCTTTAAGGTAAGGAATTGGAAAAGTTTTTTGATTAATATTAATATCTTGGTAACCAGCAGCTTGGAAAAAATAATTTAATTCTTTTCGTTTATTGAGCCAAGTTTGATAATCTTCGCCCTTCAAATCAGCTCCAGATTGAGTATTAGTAATTTTGTCAACAATATAGCTTGCTCCTTCATTATCAGACTTTTTTATCATCTTGAATAGATAATCATTAACATCTGCTTCATCTCGCCAAATTCCTTGTTTCATTTGTTCATAAAAAGCCACCATCCAAAATAATTTGACTACACTAGCAGGATACCTTAGCCGTTGTTGTTGATAACCAGCAATTTTACCTGAATTTACATCAATTAAAGTAATTGATAAAGCATCTATGGGCAGGTTTTGAGCAACAGCAATATCAACTTGTTGGTTAACAATAGTTTGTAATTTTTGATCGGGTTTTAAATTAGGATAATTTTTGACATTATAAACAAGTTGTTGTTTCTGTTGTCCCAATTGAAAAGGAGAGAATCCGGAAGCGTCTAAACTTATTTTTAGTTCAAAAGTTTGGGAACCTTTAAGAGTTGAAATTTGAATAATATATCTGCCATTCTTGGGTAAGATATTCTCATTAATTAGTTGATTATCTGGTGTATAAATCCAAAGACAAATATTATTATTAGTTTGATAATGTAGCTTTTGACCCGCCTTGGCAAAAAAGGCGTATGCAACCGTTTTGCTAGGGTTGATTATTCCAGATACAGAAATTATCTGCTCGTTGAGTTTAATTAGCTTAAGATCCTGATTATCTAATAAAATTTTAGGTTTTTCTGGACAATTTAACTCAGCTTGTTCTTCCAAATTTTGTGAACCTTTACTACATCCTGAAAGAATTAGAATAATTAGAAAAATAAGAAGTCTTTTCATACAATTATTGTACCTATAAACTAAAATATTTAATTAAAAATCTTAATATTTCAATTTAGTATTCTATTCTGCATGAAGTATTGGGGTTGGGGCGTTTACTAATAGATTGAGTGGTATTGTAATTTTCAATTTTCCACTTACTATTGTCAAATCGTAAATAGTAGCTAACTTTACTAGTACTGTCGATAGTATTGTTATCACGGCTAGGTCTGCCATTCAGACAAAGTGTACGCTGCTCACGAGTAACAACCTGAATGCTGGCATTATTGTTGTTTTGTGAAAAATATTCAACATTATTAATGGTTTGTAACCGATAGGTGTAGTAGGCGTTATTATTACTCAGCCAAGCGATAGAACTATCCACTGCGCCTACATTCTTTCGGTAAGCTTCTCCAGTAAGTAATTCACCACCTAACTGACGATCAAATGGAGGAGCAAATATTTTACGTTTAGCCCTTTGCCAATTTTTAATTAGGTTAACTGCTTCTTTTTGTGAGAGTGAAGCTGATGGAACTGATGTTGAGTTAGAAGAACTATTGGTATCAACATCTAAACCCATTGCTAACTCAAATGTTTGAGAACCTTTTGGGGCAGAAATTTGAATCGTGTATTTTCCAGTTTTGGGTAAATTTTTGCTATTTAATTGTTCATTGTCTGGTGTATAAATCCAAACACAAATATTATCCTCAGTTTTATAGTCGAATTTTTGACCCTCCTTAGCCTCAAAAGTAAATCCAACGGATTTAGTCTTCTTAGCAATTCCTGATTTGGGAATCATTTGATTACTTAGTTCAATTTCTTGGACATCCTTGGGATTAAGTTCAACTTCAGGAACTTCAGGACATTCATCTGAAGAACTACTGGATTGACTCCCTAAGTTAGAGATAGTTTGACATCCACAGAGGCTTAGAAGTGTGAGATAGAATAATAGCTTTCTCATTATAGAACAGGCTCCGTTCATAATTAATTTTGAGCATACAAAATTCTTTTAGCATCTAAGTAATATATAAAAATCATGATTCTACTATCAACATAGCGTTCTCACTCCTGTTTAATAAACTTCCATTCATAATTCCATTTATTGTCGTAACCAGTGCCTTCCATTTGAAGAAAATCTTCTGACAAAATTCCCCTATTTGCTCCTAACCTCCAAAACCCAGCTTTTTTTATATACTTAACTTCTTTCATCGTAATTTCTCTGGTTTTAGGATTAACTTCACCCTCAATTCCTAAAATAAAAGTAAAACCTTCTTTTCCTATAGTCATTAATTGACCTTCAAAAGATTTCCCTGATTGTCTAGTAATCTCAAGGGTAGAATCAGGATTATTTAAGCCATAATAACCCTTCCAGACTCCTACTAAGTCTGGCATTTTAAGTTCTGTTTCTAAACTCATTTCTATTTCAAAATTTGCTTCTCCTTGAAGAACAGCAATTTGAATGATGTATTTTCCAGTAATTGGTAAGGTTTTACTCCTGACAAGTTCATTGTCTGGCATATAGACCCAAATGCAAATATCATCACTAGTTCGGTAGCTAAACTTTTGACCGGCTTTCGCTTCAAAAGTAAATCCAACGGATTTTGTTTTCTTAGCAATTCCTGATTTAGTAATCATTTGATTACTTAGTTCAATTTTTTGAAGATCCTTCAGATTAAGTGCAACTTCAGGAACTTCAGGACATTCATCTGGAAAACTATTGGATTGACTTCCTAAGTTAGAGATAGTTTGACATCCACAGAGGCTTAGAAGTGTGAGATAGAATAATAGCTTTTTCATTAGACTGGTTGCAAAATAGCTTTTCTTCAAAATTTAGTCCTTATTTAATAAGGGTTTCAGAAACGCACATATTTAATTCGCAACAAGTCTATTAAAGAATTTGTCTTTCAAAGTTATATTCATTTAATTATTGGGCAAATTTTAGATTAGTTGATTATTAATTTAAATACTCAGATATTCTCTAATTAGGTAGAAGCTTAAAGCCAACTTCAGCTCCTTCTGGGGCAGGTGCATCTCTATCTACAATAACAAGATGAGGTTCTCCAGTACGTTCCCCTGCCTTTGAAAAACGGAGTTTATTCCCTGATGTCTGAGTTGGAAAGAGTTCTATATATTCTAGATTTTCCAGTACTATTTTTCGCGTCGCATCGCTATCTAAGACATTAATTAAAGCTTGTGTTGCATCATAACTCGTAGCAGTACGCCAGCTTATTTTTCCCTGCCATGTCTCTTTTGCTGTTTTGCCATAAGAGTTATTATCAATCCAAGGAACAGCTAAAATTAAATTTTCGATTACAGACCCACCCTCTATTAGGGTTTCTGGATTATACATAACATAACTACCTAAAAGCTTTAACTTTTGGTCTGAAGATATCTGAGTATTTGCTGAAGCAATAGAAATTGCCAGAGAATTGGTTTCTGAAGAAGGTAATAAAACGGCTATATCTACTTGATTTTTTATACATTCTTCAATGATAGGTTTGATAGCGTTTTCATCCTGTATATCATCATTTAAATCAAAGCTTTTCCAAACTGTTCCCTTAAGCTTAGTGAATTCTGCTTTAAAGCTATCTCGTAAGTCATTGCTATTTTTAGAATCAAAAAAAATGACGACTTTATTTGAAATAGATACTTGTTTAGCAGAGTTAGCTAACTTTTTAGCAATTACTCTATCGGAAAGGCTTGTTTGAAAAAAGACTTTACTTTTTGAAGGGGAGATTTTGTAATTGGGAATGGGGACAACAACAGCCAACTCGGCTTTCTCATATTCCTGTAGTGCTTCGTTATCTAATTGATGTGCAATCACGCCTAAAATGGATTCATCAGCAACCATTTCCTTCGCCATTTTAGCAGCGACTTTAGTGTCGTTTTGATCATTGACAATAACTACTTCTAATAAACTACCCCCACTGATCTTGGAATTCGCATTAAACCGAATTTGAGCATCGGCAACACCTCGTAATATTTCTTGAGCATAGGTCGTTTTATTGTCTACTGGCACAATGACTGCCAATTTAAAACGAAAACGGGAATAATTCTGGCGAGCTTGAGCAGTAATCGTTCACATCCCCCCCCCCAAAAGCGAGCGCTAAAACGGCCCACTCAAGATAAAAATAAGAGTGAGTAAAACGGGCGTTAGATGAGAATCGAGATTCAAGTAGGTTGAGACAGTAGGGGCGGACTCAGTCCTTTTCGAGCCAAAGCAATAACGGAAGCTATATATGTCCAGGGATTTACTTGTCTGAGACGACAAGTTTCAATCACACTCAACAAAGAACTGTAAGCTAAACTCCCCTCCGGAGTGCGAGTTCCATAACCAATCTGTCGGGCAATAACTGCATGACGTAAAGCCCTTTCCGCTTCATTATTGGTGGGTGGTAATTCAGGATGATGAACGAAGGCCACTACCGCATCCCAATCATTGAAAATTTCTTTAGCCAAAGCCTGTAGCTTTTCATGGTCGGCTTTTTTCCCTAAATGGCAAGCTCTAGTTAAGCGAGCAAGAACTCGCCTAATCTGGGTAGCGTTCTCACCACGGGCAATAGTGCTGATTAACTCCTTCAAGTCATCTAAAATCCATTGCCCTATCTGTGCCGCTTTTTGATTAATTGCTCCTGTAATTGCTATTGCTTTACGGATGAGATGAGCCAAACATCTCTGTCTCTTGGGATAAGAGCGATAAGAACGATAACCATCTGTAACTAGCCAACCGATGAAAGCTTCTTTCACCAGATGGGATAATTCCTCTTTTCGGCGAGAGCCAATATGAAACACTGCTGTTTTTGTGCTGAGAGCCACCCAGAGCCAGTGCAGTTGTCCTTTTTCATACCAATGGGTTTCATCCAAATGTAGAATATCTGCCTGTTGCAGTTGTTCGACTAACTCTTCTACCACTGGCACACAGGCAATGCCCGCCTCGCGAATACATCGGTCGATGGTTCCGACACTTAATTCCGTCTTGGTCCAATCCCACAAGAATTCGCGGATTTTCGGCCGAGACATTCGAAAACGGACTCCCAAAGAAGCAATGAAGCTAGCTAAGTAGGGCGCAACTAAGATATACTCTGTGAGTTTTAAATCTCGCTTTCGCCCTGCCAGTTTTGAGATGTAGCCCTCTCCTGGCTTGGCTTGAGTAACATGACCGCAGCCACAGGTCTCCTGATAATAGTGATGTAGTTGGCACTCGATCCGAAAGCCGGATGGCCCTAGCTTCAACTCCAAGGCATAATGACCCATGTACGGTTTGGTCGTCGATTCTGCCAAGGGCTGATTACAGGCTGCACAATTACTCGGATGATGGGCAATGATCAGTTCCGCTTGTAAGGGTTGACTCCGCCACTTCCCTTCACTTCCTGGCTGCTTTCCTGGCTTCCTCTTGGCCTTTTCTGACCCTGTTTTCGGTTGAGCAGCTAATTCTGGTTTCTTCTGGTTGGGCTCTTGTGTCTCTTCTAAACCTTGATGGTCTGTTGTTTTTTCGCTTCTCGACTTTGAGACGTAAGGATTATCTGATGAGGGCGGTTGCGAACTATTCTCTGAATTAAGTTGCTGCTTTTCCCAGAGCTCGGCTGCTAATTGATGCAGATTTTTAGCTACTTCTACCAATCTCTTCTTATCCAGAGACTTGAAGTAGTCTTCATTCATCTGTGCCAAGTCGTTTTTATCTAATCCAGCCATGATTAAGAGCATACCAGATGCTCAACACAATCAGAAAATTCAGCAATTCTCCTGCTGGAAAATCTCTGAACCCTGGAGAGATTAGTCTGCTTGCTAGCGATCGCTTTTGGGGGGGGATGTGAACGATTACATAGCTACTCGTTTACCCAGGCGGAGTAATTCTTTAATAACAGCAAAGACAATAGTAGATTTCCCTGTTCCTGCATAACCAGCTAAGAGAAAAAATTGGTTAGGAGAATGAATAAACTGCCAGAGTTTAGTTAATGCTTTTTCTTGACTAACTGTTAGTTCGAGTTCGAAAGATGAGATGAGATATTTTAGTCGCTCTTGAAAGTGATTCTCTGAGTTATTTTGTTCTAGATTATGAGAATTAATTTCAGTTATATTCTCTAGTTTTAAATCACTTATGTTAATATTAGGCATCCGCTTTTTATTTCCAATAAAAAATATTTTTAAAATTGAAAAGCGTTAGCTAAATATTATTTTATTGGTTTTGATTTTGAAGGCATTTTGCTATCATATAGTTGACTAATAGTTTCTATATCTTGTAAACGTCTTTCTATTGTTTTGTGCCGAAACTGTTCTACCAAATACTTCCATCTTTTTGCTGATAGATGACGAAACTTTTAAGTAAGAATCAATAGGGACTGACTAGCAAACTGTGATTTTCGGCAATCTGAAAAATAGCGCTGCGTAATGCAGGATGTTTGAGGGGCATCGTCTTTACTTTTGAAGTTACCAG
>JAAUYH010146878.1_pt1 | contig 18079 bp, 14 predicted proteins | sample 7278061 | NCBI WGS metagenome assembly JAAUYH01 (sample SAMN14350203, study PRJNA611818) | marine sediment metagenome | isolation source: surface marine sediment (0.6m) | place: French Polynesia: Moorea | collected 2018-08 | reverse complement strand
GCGCTCGGCACGACGCACGTCGGGCCGACGGCGCAGCGCGTCGGCCGGTATGCCGGCATTCGCCGCCGCCAGAAGAACCGGTGGCGAAGCGGCGGGTTGCAGCTCCGCCCGCAGCGGCCCCGGCGTCTCGCCAAGCAGCACGCTGATGCGGTTGATCGCGCGCGCCCGCGCCAGGCGCAGGGTGGGCAGCACCGACTCGGTGGTCGCCAGGTTGAGTTCCGCCTGGCGAACCTCCAGGTCCGGCGCCAGCTCGGCCCGGTTCCGCACCTTCACCAGTTCCAGGGTCTCGCGCTGCAACTCGACGTTGGCCTCGGCCAGCGCCAGGCGCCGGTCCACGGTGCGAAGGTCGACGTAGTTTCGGCCGACCTCGGCCAGCAGCACCACGGTAACGTCGCGGGCGTCTTCCACCGATGCCTCGTAGCTCGCCGAGGCCGCCTCGACCGTGCGACGCACCCGACCCCACAGATCCAGTTCCCACGACGCATCCAGCGCCAGCGCCGTCGTCGACCCGACTGGGGATGACGGCGCCGCGCCACCAGCCCGCGACCGGGTCGCTGCGCCCGCGGCGTTCACGTCCGGGTAACGCTCACCGGTGGCGATGCCCAGGGCCGCTCTCGCTTCCGCCACGCGGGCGTAGGCGGTGCGCAGGTCGCGGTTGCCTGTGGCGGCCCGCGCGATCAGGTCGTCCAGCACCGGGTCGCCGGCAGCCGTCCACCAGGTGTGAAGATCCGCGCCGCCTTCCACCAGACCTTCGACCAGGGCCTGGTGCCAGCGATCGGCGGCAACGGGCTCGGGCGCAACGTAGTCGGGGCCCACGGTGACACAACCGGCCAGCACCGTGGCCGTGAGAGCGGCCGCAACGGGGCCGCGGCCGCGGGGGCCGCTCGCGCGATTGCTGGCGGATGACAGTGCACGAAGCGTCATGGAAACCTGCCGGACGTCTGGCGGCGGGGCGGAAGCGCCTGCCGTCCGCAGGATAGAGGATGCCCGACGGGGCAAACAAGCGGGTTGTGCGGGCCGCGAAAACGGCCGCGGGGCCGAGCACTATTGTGGCAAAACGCCCACGATCGGCGCTGGCGTATCACGCGTCGCGTGATAGTTTCAGTGCGGCTGATTCGCCTCCGATCACGTGTGGGGCACCACGCCGCCAGGTGCGCGTCGTCCCCGGGGTAACGACCATGTACGACTTCGATCGACTCTTCGACCGCGCGGCCCGACGCAAAGGCGGCGCCGATGCGCTGGAACGCCTGCTGCCGGTACCGGCCGACACGGCCACGCTTGAGGGCCTCGCCGACGACCGATACCTGTCGGCCATGTGCCGCTCCGTGTTCCAGTCCGGCTTCGTCTGGCGCGTGGTCGACGCGAAGTGGGGCAACTTCGAGGCGGTCTTCTCGCATTTCGATCCCGGCGTCGTACGCATGCTGTCCGACGAGGCGCTGGAGACGATGATGCAGGATCGCGGCCTCATCCGGCACTACAAGAAACTGCACGCCGTGCGCGACAACGCCACCTTCGTCGCCGAGGTCGCCGAGGAGCACGGCGGCTTCGGCCGCTACCTCGCCGCCTGGCCCGCCGACCAGACCACGGCGCTGTGGCGCGAACTGGGCCGCCGCGGCAGCCGTCTCGGGGGCAACACGGGACCGTTCTTCCTCCGGTCGGTGGGCAAGGACACGTTCCTGCTCACCACCGATGTCGTCGCAAGCCTCATCGAACAGGACATCGTCGACAAAAAGCCCACCTCGCAGAAGGCGCTCGGTGCCGTGCAGAGGGCCTTCGACACGTGGCAGGCCCAGAGCGGCCGTCCGCTGTGCCAGATCAGCCGGGTGCTCTCGTGCACGGTCGGGGACAACCACGGGGCGTGACGAAGAAACGCTGCCGGCGGTTGCCGCTGTCCGGCAATCGGTTGCCACCCGTTCCGCGGGCAGATTCGTACTGACGTCTCTTCCGTAAATAAATCAGTGAGTTGACGGGCGTGGCACGCAACTTGCTTCGACCTGTGCGTCATTGCAAGGAGTGAAGATCATGTCGATCGATCCCATCAAGCTGGCGGCCGTGGTTCCGTCCAGGGCCGCGTCGTCGTCGTCGCGGCCGGGCGAGGTCGCCCACAAGACCGAACCCGTGCCGGCACCCACCGACAGGATTACCCTGTCCGACGCCGCAACGCAGTCGCCGGGCCGTTCCCCGCCGACGGCGCTGACACCCGCCGACGGGTCAGCGGCACCCGACCTGCCGACCGTCAACGACCTGCGCGCGGCCTTCATGGCAACGCCTGGCAGCGAGCGCTGGAACAAGCACCTGGATCTCAACCAGGACGGCATCGTCAACTTCGGCGATTTGGCGGCATTGCGCGAACGCATGGGGGCGCCCAAACCGGGGCCCGCTGCAACGCTGGACGATGTTCGCGGCGCCTTCATGTCGTCTGTCGGTGAGAAGGGCTTCAGTGCCGCCGCGGATCTCAACGGCGACGGCCAGGTCAACTTCGCCGACCTGGCGGCCCTGCGGCAGTCGATGGCGCCCGCGCCGGAGAAACCGGCTGTCAGCCTGGCCGACATTCGTCAGTCGTTCATGGCCACCGAAGGCGGCGATCGCTGGAATGCGGCGGCCGACCTCGACGGCGACGGGCGCGTGAACTTCGCCGACCTGGCGTTGCTGCGCGCACGCATGACCGACGAAGGCTGACGGGCCACAAAAAAAGGGCCACGCAAGCGTGCGTGGCCCATTGCTTTGGTTACAGCGTACGGGCGCAGGGCCCGCGCGGCGGATCAGTGGTCGCCGGTCGACGGCTGGTCGGTCAGCGCCTGCGTGAAGCCGTCCAGGTTGCTGCCGTTCATACCGATCTCACCCAGCAGTGAATCGATGAGCGGGCTCTGGGCCCGGTAGCGCAGCGCGCTGGACACGAGTTGATCGGCCATGTTGCCGTTGGCCGCGGGCGCATCCCCGCCACCGCTGCCGTTGCCGCCGTTGCCACCAGAGCCGCCGGCGTTGAGACCGTCCACCTGGATGATCTTGATGCCGTCGATCTGCTCCATGGGCTTCACGCTCTCGCGGATGATGCCCGGCAGATACTTGATGAGCGCCATGCGAACCTGCATCTCGACCTGCTCCTTCGACAGCAGGTTGGCCGCCTCATTCAGAGCGCGCTTGCCCTCGGCGTCCACGGCGTAGCGCCGGGCCGCGGCGTCGGCGCGCAGCACTTCGGCGTCGGCCTGACCCTGGGCGCGCAGGCGCTCCTCGTTGCCCTCGGCCTCGGCGAGCGTCGCCACTGCCAGCGCCTTGTCCTCGGCGGCCTGCTTCTCCGCCTCGGCCGCGACCGTGATGGAGATGGCCTGGCGCTCGGCGGCCTGGCGCGCCTGCACCAGTTCCACCTGCTTCTGACGCGCGGCGCTTTCCACTTCGCGCACGGTCTTCACCGACTCTTCCTCCTTCACCGCCAGGGCCCGGGCCTTGTCGGCCTCGGCCTGCGCGATGGACTCGGCCTTCGACTTCTCGGCCACGGCGATGTGCCGGTCCTGCTCGGCCAGTTCCAGCGAGCGCGCCTTGTCGATCTGCTTCTCCTTGAGCAGGCGCTCCTTCTCGATGCGCTCTTCTTCAACGCTGCGCTCGGCCAGGATGTTGGCCATGTCCACTTCGCGCTTGGCCGAAATCTGCGCCTCCTGCGCCTCGCGCTGCTTGCCCGCGCGCTCGGAGGCGATCTCCGCCGCCTGCGCGGCCTTGCGCACCTCGATCTCGCGCTCCTGCATCAGCCGCGCATACTCGTCCTGCTTGCCGATCTCGAGCTTGAGCTTCTCGGCTTCCAGGTTCTTGTTGCGAATGGCCACCTCGGTGTCCTGCTCGATGTCGTTGCGCATCTTGCGGCGCGACTCGATGGCCTCGGTCAGCTTGGTCAGACCCTCCGCGTCGAAGGCGTTCTGGGGATTGAAGTGATCGACGCTGGTCTGGTCCAGTCCCGTCAAAGACACGGTCTCCAGCTCGAGGCCGTTCTTGAGCAGGTCCTCGGACACCACCTGCTGCACCTTCTGCACGAAGTCGACCCGCTTCTCGTGCAGTTCTTCCATGGCCATTTCGGCGGCAACGGCGCGCAGCGCGTCGACGAACTTGCCCTCGACGAGCTGCTTGAGCTCTTCGGGATGCATCGTCTTCAGACCCAGGGTCTGGGCGGCGGCGGCGATGGCGTCTTCGGTGGGCTTGGCCCGCACGTAGAACTCGGCCGTGACATCGACGCGCATGCGGTCCTTGGTGATGAGCGCCTGGTCGTTCGCCCGCCGCACCTCCAGGCGCAGCGTGTTCATGTTGACCGGAATGGTCTCGTGCACCACCGGCAGCACCAGTGCACCACCGTTGATGATGACTTTCTGGCCCCGGAAGCCCGTGCGCACGAAGGACACTTCCTTCGACGCCCGCCGGTACAGCCGCGACAGGACGATGCCGATCGCCAGCAGCGCTACGGTGATTACGCCCAAGATAAAGGCCAGTTGAGTGATTTCCACGCTCATCGTGTTGCTTCTCCTTCTCCGCTTGATTCGATTCAGTCGTCCAGCGAGCGAGCGCTGGTGGCGCGCGCGCTGAACGTTGCGCCCTGGCGGTCTGTCAGGCGCACGTAGGCGCCCTGCTCGAACCGCGCATCGGCGGTGTCGGGCTGCACCATGACGTAATGGGTATGTCCGTGTTCGTCGCGCAGCTTGGCCTCGGCGGGCGAGTCCGGCTGCGCCGTTCCCAGCGTGATGACAGCCACGCGTCCGATGAACGACGCCTCGGCGACGGCATCGGTCTCGTCATCGGGCAGCACGGCGGCGACGAAGCCGCCGACGACGCGCACGACCGGCAGCGACACCGCCAGCGCCGGCAACACGGCCAGCCATCCGGGCAGGTAGCTGCCGAGCGTCCCGTGCACCATCGACTGGACGACCAGCCCGACCAGGCCGAAGGCCGTCAGAAAGATGATGAACAGCACGAGCACAGGCACGCGACCCACCTGCAGCCAGCCGAGGAACTGCGTGAAGCCCGACGGCGATGCATCCGGCGCATCGATGTCGATATCGACGTCGATCTCGGGGATCATGCTGTCCAGGAACTGCGACAGCCCCGCACCGACGAGCACCGCCACGCCCTCCATGAGCGCGATGACGAGCATGAGCCCGAGGGCCAGCGTAAAGGCGGCGTTCGGTGCCGCAGTAATCAATTCCATCATGACGAGAACCCCTTGCCGTTGCCGCGGCGATTCTTGCGGCCGTTGCGCGAGCGCGGCGCGCGTGCACCGTGTGCCGCAAGCCCGGCCCGCAGCCGCACCAGCGTGTCTTCCAGTTCGCGGCGTCTGCGCCTCAGCGCTTCGGTCGCGCCGCTGCCGTTAGCAGCGCGCGTTCCGGCCAGGGCGTCATCGACGTCGCGTATGGCCTGTTCAACCAGCGCCAGCGAGGCACGCGGTGCCGCGCCGTCGATGACGGCAGCGGTCTGTTCGATGCCCGCAAGTGCGCTGTCTGTGGACAGGTCGTCCGGCATGGGTCTTGTTCCTCCTCGAAGTCTCAGCGTGTACTTGAAATGACGGCCGCCAGTTCGAGCACCGGCTGGATGCGTTCGTGCAGCACATCCGGCTCGTACATCGGACCGCGGCGGGTCACCGCCATCTGCAGCACCGACTGCATGAGCACCACGACGCGATCGGTGAGATCGCGCTCGATCTCGCGGAGCTGCTCGGCGTCCAGTTCGATGTCCGGCCCGTTGGATGCGATCAGGTAGGCCATGCATTCCGGCAGCCATTCCCCCACCCGGCTCACCAGCTCGGAATGCGTGTGATGGCTGTTCTCGCTGGCGCGGATGATGCGCATCGTCGGCGCCGCGAGGTCCTGAATGAGCTTGAGCGAGCCCGGGTAGTCCTCCGTACCGAGCTTGCGCTTGCGGGCGTCGACGATGATGGCGCGCAGCTTGTCGCTGGGCGTGTCCGCATCGTCGACGTCGAGCTGGGCGACGAAGTCGGCGTCTTCGCGCGTCAGACGGACGCTGATTGGGACTGTCTTGTTCGGCATGACCGGCCCTCCCGCGGGCATTTGTCGTCGAATGATTACGAATTGTAGCATTTGTTTACACTTGTATGCAAATGTGGGGCAAATGGCTTCGTATGCATACCGCATCGCGGCATCAGACGACACCCCGGCGCCATCCGGACGACGAATTGCACTCAAATTCAGCGGGTTGCCAGCCTCCCCGGCGCTGATCGGTCGCGGAAAGTACGGATTTACGGTCGGCCCCGACGGCGCGTTTAATCGATGACATCAGCACGGCGTACGTCAACGAAGCCTGGGGGAACTGCTTATGAGCGACCAACCCACCGAGAATCTGGTCGCGCTGGATGTCTCCCGACCCATCTGGGAGCGCTTCTTCACCGTGGCCCCGCTGGTACTGGTGGGCACACGGGACGCCGACGGTCAGGCCGACCTGGCACCCAAGCACATGGTTACGCCCATGGGCTGGGACAACTACTTCGGCTTCGTGTGCACGCCGCGCCACGCCACCTATTCCAACATCCGCCGCGACGGCGGTTTCACGGTCAGCTATCCCCGCCCGTCGCAGATGCTGTACGCGAGCCTGGCCGCGTCACCGCGTTGGGACGACGACACGAAGCCCGTGCTGTCGGCCTTCGACACGTTTCCGGCAACACATGTCGCCGGTGACTTCATCCGGGACGCCTACCTGTATCTCGAGTGCGAACACCACCGGACCTACGACGATTTCGGGGTCAACAGCCTCATTACGGGTCGCATCGTGGCGGCCAGCGTCGCCCGGGATTCGCTGCGCATGGACGAGCGCGACAACCAGGACCTGATCCACGAGGCCCCGGTGTTCGCCTACCTGCACCCGGGACGCTACGCCAGCGTGTCGACCACGATGTCGCTGCCGTTCCCCGAAGGGATGGCGCGTTGATGGCCGCAGCCGTGGTGCGCGCGTCGACCCCTGGGGCGCCGCTGTGTCGCTGCAGCAACAAGCGCGCCGGGCGGTGGCACCGATGAGCGGTGAATGGCCCGTCGACGCCGGACAGCAGGATCAGCTGGAGCGCGCGGTGGCCGCCGAACGCAACGCCATGCTCGAACTGCTCGAGCGGCTGACACTGGCCGAATCGCCCTCCTCCGTACCCGAATCGCAGCCGGCCGTTCAACGCATCGTGGCCGGATCGCTGGCCGAACTCGGGTTCCGACCGTTTTCCGTCGGCGGCGCCAACAGCGGCGGCCATCTGTATGCCCGGCCGGAACACCGCACCCGAGGCGCTCCGGCGCAGCTGCTGCTGGGCCACTACGACACCGTGTGGCCGCTCGGCACGCTGGAATCGATGCCGTTCGAAGTGGACGGCGACATCGTCCGCGGACCCGGCGTGTTCGACATGAAGGGTGGCCTCGTGCAGATGATCACCGCGCTCAAGGTGCTCAAGCGCCTGGGCCACACGCCGCCACTGACGCCCCTGGTTTTCGTCAATTCCGACGAAGAGATCGGCAGCCACGAATCCGGGCGCTACATACGCATGCTGGCGCGCCGCGTGAAACGCGCCTATGTGCTCGAGCCATCGCTGGGCCCCGAGGGCGCGCTCAAGACCACCCGCAAGGGCATCGGCCGCTTCACCGTGACCGTCTACGGCAAGGCCGCCCACGCCGGGCTCGACCCGGAAGGCGGCGCCAGCGCGATCGTCGAACTGGCCTATGTCATCCAGCAGCTGCACGCGCTGAACGACAGCGAACGCGGCATCACCGTCAACGTGGGCACCGTGGACGGCGGCCTGCGCCCCAATGTGGTCGCCCCCCACAGTCGCGCCGTTGCCGACGTACGCGTGCGCACGCAGGAAGACGCCGAACGCGTGGTGGCGGCGATCCACGCGATCGAACCGCAGACCCCTGGAGTGCGTCTGCGCATCGAAGGCCGCATCGGGCGCCCGGCGCTGGAACCCACCGAGCGCAATCGCGCCCTGTGGCAACAGGCCCGCGCCCTGGGTGAGCGCATTGGATTGACCCTGACGGAGGTGGCCGCCGGTGGCGGCTCCGACGGCAACACCACCAGCCAGTACACGGCAACGCTGGACGGGCTGGGCCCCGTGGGCGACGGCGCCCACGCACCGCACGAGATGCTGCGCATCGACGACACGCTGCGGCGCACGGTACTGCTGGCGCTGCTGATCATGGCGCCGGCCCTGGAACAGGCGGACGAGAGGCGACGGGCATGACGGCTCGCAAGTTCTTCCACACGTCGTTGACACGAATCTCCGACCTGCGTGACGGCAGCTTCGACTGCGAGGTGCTCGAACGCACGCACTGGCAGCGCGGCGACTACGTCGTCGCCCGGGTGACCGGCACCTCGAACGCGCTGTACCGCTTCGAACTGGACACGGGCCGGATGGTGGAGGTGATGGCGGCCGACCGGGCGATCGGCGCACTCGGTGAACGTTGCGCGACGCTGGAGGGCGTCGGCAGCTGGTCCGACGTCGGCAGCGACGGTCGCATGCACGCGCTCACCTCGGGCGGCCTGTTCGGGCGCGCCACCTCGACCTCGACGCTGCTGCCGCCGCTCATGACGCTGCGCTATGCCGGTCACGTCATGCGCAACGGCGAGAAGGTGTGCATGCGCGACTTCGTCGTGCCTACGCCATCGCGCACGCTCAATGCGCCCGTGGTGCTGTTGATGGGCACCTCCATGTCGGCGGGAAAAACCACGACAGGGCGCCTGGTCATTCACGAACTGAAGAGCGCCGGGCTCAAGGTGACGGCGGCCAAGCTGACCGGTGCCGGGCGCTATCGCGACATCCTGAGCTTCCGCGACGCCGGCGCCGACCAGGTGCTGGACTTTGTCGATGCGGGCCTGCCGTCGACGGTGGTACCCGAAGACCGCTTCCGGGAAGCGATGGACTACATGCTCGCGCGCATCGCGGCAACGGCGCCCGACGTGGTGGTCGTCGAGTCCGGCGCTTCGCCGCTCGAGCCATACAACGGCGACACGGCCATCCACCAACTCAGAAGTCGCATCCGCTGCACGGTGCTGTGCGCCTCGGACCCCTACGCGGTGGTCGGCGTGCGCAAGGCGTTTCCGCTGGAACCCGACGTGGTGACCGGCCCGGCAGCGGGCACCGATGCAGCCGTGGCGCTGGTTCACAAGCTCGCCAACCTGCCGGCCATCAACATCATGGACCCGGCGGGCGTGGCAGCCGTCGGCGCGCTCGTGCGGCGGAAGCTGGGCCTGGTGGAGTCGATCGCGGGCTGAACTTCCCTGCCTTACGGCCTGTGTCGACTCTCGCCCTGCACGAGGGCACCCGCGATCATGTGTGCGGTGCGCAACGGCTCCGGCAAACGTGAGTTGATCGCGAAACGATCGACCAACCCGGCCGCGTCCTCGAAGGACAGACCCACATGGTGCAGGTACACGCCGCCGTGACGCCGCGGCGGCCCGAGGCGCTCGAGCAATCGCCACTTGCGTGCGCCGCCAGGCACCGAAGTCTCGAGCGCCCGGCGTATCTTCTCCCGGTCTGGCCGGGTCCGGCACACGGCCACCACGGGCAGACCGACCTGTTCGCTCAACGCCGGCAAGTCCACCACGTTGAAGCCGGCGAGCGTCACCCCCTGCAGCATCACGGCGCGCAGGCTGGCGGCAAAACGGCAATTCTCGATCATCGCTGCGAGATTGCGGGTCGCGTTGGCACCGTCCCGGCGCACCCTCCCCCGCAGCACGCCCTCCAGGCGCGGGCCGTTGAAAACGGCGCCAACCACGTGAACGTCGCCGCGATGGGAAGGCTCGAAGGGGGCGTCGTCGAAACCAATGACACAGGAAAGCTTGGTCACGATACGAGGTCCTCCCGTGTTGCCCAAGGCGAACACAGAATGTCGGACCGCACAATCCGGGCTTGCCACCCCACGGGAGGCCGCCTGCTCACGGGGCGGCACCGACCGCAGGCACGATGCTCACAGAATGCTCACACGGTGCTCATGGCAAGGGTCCGAGGGCGCCACTATCGTTATGCATAACCTCGGGAAACCGCGCCGCGCTGGCGATCGTGGACGGGGCCAGGCAAACAACCAGGAAAACGACGGGGGAAGGAACATGAACCAGACTCGATTTGCGAATGCCCTGCGGCGGCACCGGCCACGCACCGCGTGGCGGGCCATGCTGGCCGCGGCGTCGCTGCTGGCCGGCGGAACCGCGCAGGCGGCCTTGACGCTCGACGCCGTCATGCACGCCGACCCGGCAAGGCCGGGCGAAACGCTGCAACTGGACCTGACGGTGACCAACACCGATCCCTTCGCACGCTCGGGCGTGGCGATCACGATGGAGTACCCGGCCGATATGGCCGCCACCTCCGAGGCCAACTTCGACGGCGACTGCGCGAGCAGCGCCTGCGAAGCCGGCGAGACTATCACCTGGTTGCTGGGCTCGATCCCCGCGGGCGGGCACGTCACGGTGGCCGGGCCCTTCCCGGTGGCCGGGGGCGTCGCGTCCGGCACGGTCATCACCTTCGAACCGACGGTCACGGACGACTTCGGCGGCAACGCCAGCGATACGGCGAGCGTCACCATCAACGCGTCGACGCGCTTTGACCTGGCCATGGCCGAGAATGCCGATCCGGCGGCGCCCGGCGACACGCTCGACTACAAGATCAGCTGGGGCTACCGCGCCGATTCCGGTGCCGTGACCCAGTCACAGATCGAGTTCGATATCCCGGCCGGCACGAGCTTCATCTCCGCCAGCGACGGCGGAACCTCCGACGGCTCGACGGTCACCTGGCCAATGGGTTTCCTGCTGCCCGGCGAAAGCGGTGTCCGCGAAGTGACCGTCGCCATCGGCGGCGGCGTCGCAACGCCGTCGGTCCTCGAGACCGAGGCGCGGCTGATAAACGTCGCACTCCCGGCGGAAACCGCAACGGCCAGCACGGCCACGGTTGTCACGGCCAGCAAGCCGCTGTCGCTTGTGATCGAGACCAACTCCAACCCGGCGCAGGAAGGCGAGTTTGCCAATGTGGTCGCCGTGGTGACCAACAACGATCCGTTCACGCGCTTCGACGTGACACTGACGGCGCAGCATCCCCAGGATATCGTCCAGCTGTTCGAGGACGGCAAATTCGACGGCGATTGCGCCAGCTCGGCCTGTGAACCGAACGAACGAATCACCTGGCTCCTCGGCGACCTGCCGCCAGGCCGGTCGGTCAGCGTGGTCTATCCGCCGCGCATCACCACCACGGCCGTCGACGGCGTGCTGGTCAACATGTTCTTCGTGGCCGACGACTCGCTCGGCGCACAGGTCAAGCAGGCGGACACGCTTCGCATCCAGGACGATGTCCTCTACGACCTGACGCTGGCCGAGGACGCCGACCCGGCGGCGCCTGGCGATCTGCTCACCTACCGCGTGCACTTCGGGTACCGCTCCACGGCGCCGTCCGTGAACAACTCGGCGCTCGATTTCAAACTGCCGGCAGGCACCAGCTTCGTGTCGGCCTCCGACGCGGGCAGCCTGAGCGGCGACACCGTGAGCTGGGCCCTCGGTATCCTGTCGCCCGGCGAAGGCGGCATCCGTGACGTCACCGTCGCGCTCGACGGCGCCCTGCCGTCCGCTCTCGAAACCTACGCCGAGATCTACAGCAACACCACGCCCGTCGAGCGGGCGCGTGCCGAGGCGGCGACGTCGCTGGCCGCCACCTCGCCGCTCACGGTCAACTTCGAGACCAACACACAGGCGTCGCGCGCCAGCGAGTTGACCAACGTGCGGCTCGTCGTCACCAACAACGACCCGTTCCCGCGCTTCGGCACCTCGCTGACGATGCAGATGCCGGCCGACATCAACCAGCTGTTCGAGACCAGCTTCGACGGCGACTGCGGCAGCTCCGCCTGCGAGACCAACGAACGCATCACCTGGTTGCTGGGCGACCTTCCGGCGGGCAGTTCGCGAACCGTCGTCTTCCCCGGAATCGTGAACGCGTCCGTCGTCAACGGCGAACTCGTGAACTTCTACGCCAGGATCGTCGACGATCAGGGCGTCGAGGCACGCGCCAACGACGCGCTCCGGCTGCAGGACGACACGGTATACGACATTTCGCTCACCGAGAGCTCGGACCCGGCGTCGCCCGGCGACACGCTCTACTACCAGGTGTCGTTCGCCTATCGCGCCGACGCGGCGGCGACCAGCAACACGCGTCTGCGCCTCGCCCTGCCCGACGGCGTGACGCTCGTGTCCGCCTCCGACGGCGGCGCCGTCAACGTCGATGGCCAGGTCGAATGGGCACTCGGCATACTGAGCCCCGGCGACGGCGGCCAGCGCCAGGTAGAAGTCACCGTCGACGGCGGTCTGGCCGACGCCACGGTGCTTCAGGCCGAAGCCATCGTCGAGGCCATCGCCTCGCCGCTGGAGCACTCGCGCTCCCAGGCCGCGACGCTGATCGCCGCCGACCGCCCGCTGACCTTCAGCATCGAGGCCAACCCGAAACCGGGCCGCCCCGGCGAGACGACCAACCTGCAGATGACGGTGAGCAACCGCGACCCGTTCACCCGCTTCGGCGTGACGCTGCGCGGCAAGTTCCCGCAGAACGTCAACCAGCTGTTCGAAAGCAACTTCGACGGCGATTGCCCGAGTTCGGCCTGCGAGGCTGGCGAATTCGTCACCTGGGCGATCGGCGACATCCCGGCCGGTGGCTCGCGCGTCGTGCGCCTGCCGGTGACGCTGCAGAACGGAAACATCGACGGCCAGCTCGTCAACTTCTACATGCAGCTCACGGACGATACCGGTTTCGAGGCACGCGATCTCGACACGATCCGCATGAAATCGGTCAACCCGTACGAAGTCGCCGTAGGCGAAGACACCGACCCGGCCTCACCCGGAGACACGGTGACCTACGACGTGACGTACGGCTATCGCGCCGATGCGGCCGCCGTGAGCAGCAGCGCGCTGAAGCTGACCTTGCCCGTTGGCATGACCGCGACGTCGGCCAGCAACAACGGCTCGATCGACGGCAACGTCATCACCTGGCAGCTCGGTTTCCTGAGCCCCGGCGATGGCGGCAAGCGCCAGGTCACGGCCGTGGTCGACGGCGGCGTGGCACCGGCCTCGATCCTTCGTGCCGACGCGCACCTGTTCGCCGTCTTCGACCCGATCGAGGGCGCGCGCGCCGAGGCGCTGACGTCGATCGCGGCCGCCAAACCGCTGTCGCTGGCCGTGACGTCGGCCCCGAACCCGGCGCAACCGCTCGATACGCTGGACCTGCAGGTCGCAATCACCAACAACGACCTGGTATCGCGCTTCGGCGTCGACGTCATCGTTCGCCACCCGCAGGGCGTGAACCAGCTCTTCGAGGGCGGTGACTTCCTGGGTCAGTGCCCCAGCAGCGCATGCGAGGTGGGCGAGCTGGTGATCTGGACGATTCCGGAGCTGTTTGCCGGTGAGACCGTGCTGCTCGCCTACCCGCCGGTCGTCAACACCGGTCAGCTGGACGGCGAACTGATCGACTTCTACTTCAACGCCAATGACGACACCGGCGTGCAGGCAAGAGCGGTCGAGATCGTCCGCGTGGGCCTTTGCCCCGACGACGACAGCGACTGCGACGGCCTGGCCGACGACGTCGACAACTGCCCGCTGGCCGACAACCTGTCGCAGACCGACACCGACGGCGACGACATCGGCAACGCCTGCGACGCCGATCTCAACAACGACTGCGCCGTCAACTTCGCCGACCTGGCGGGTCTCAAGGCCGGCTTCTCCCCGGTCAACGATCCGGAGGCCGACTTCAACGGTGACGGTTTCGTCAACTTCGGCGACCTGGCGATCCTGAAGGCGTCGTTCTTCAACTCGGCAACGCCGGGACCGGGACCGGGCCTGCCGGGTAATCTGTGCGAATGACACGCAGACAACCAGGCTGACCTGGATCGCAACACCGTAAGGCAAGCAATTTGCCGCCTGAACTGGCCCCGCCACACGGCGGGGCCTTCTTTTTCTTTCGGCACTTGCTCAGTTTGCGCCGCAACACGGCGCGGGGCGACATCGCGCGCCTCGGCTATGCTTGGGGCACACAAACCTGAAGGAAGGTCCCCTGTGAAAATCGTCAAAGGCATCATCATCAGCATCGTTGGCCTCATCGCCGTGCTCGCCGTCATCGGTTTCTTCCTGCCGCGCGAGGTTCACGTCGAGCGCAGCGTGTACATCGAAGCGCCGCCGGCGGAGGTCTTCCGCCTGATCAACGACATGCGCGAATTCAACACCTGGTCCCCCTGGTACGAGCGCGACCCGAATGCCGTCTACACCTTCGAAGGCCCGCCGGCCGGTGTCGGCGCGAAGATGACCTGGGCCAGCGACGACCCGAACGTCGGCAGCGGCACCTCGGAGATCATCGCCAGCGAACCGAACCGGCTGATCCGCACGCAGCTCGACTTCGGCGAACAGGGTGACGCGGTGGCCTTCTACAAGCTCGAGCCGAAGGGCAGCGGCACCCAGATCACCTGGGGCTTCGACACGGACATGGGTGCCAATCCCGTCGGTCGGTATTTCGGCCTGCTGATGGACAGCTGGGTCGGCGGCGACTACGAGGAGGGGCTGGCCAATCTCAAGAAGGTTGCCGAGGGCTGAGAACCGTCACGGCCGTGCCGTGCTGAACCGTGGGCCCGCCGGTCGTTGTAAGGCAAGTCCCACATGCTGCATGGCTCGAATTGCCGGGCTACGGTCAGTCGCAGGCGTTCCCCGGCAGACCCGGTCCCGGCCCCGGGTTCGCGCCATTGAAGAAGGTGGACTTCAGGAACGCGAGATCGCCGAAATTGACAGAGCCGTCGCCGTCGAAGTCGGCATCGGGATCGTACGGTCGCGGGGTGAAAGCGCTGGCCAGCGCCGCCAGGTCGGCGAAGTTCACGATGCAGTCGCCCGTCAGATCCGCGTCGCAGGCATTGCCGATATCGTCGCCGTTCGTGTCGCGCTGACGGGTATTGGCGACCTCGGGGCAGTTGTCCCTGTCGAAGGGCACGCCATCCACGTCGCCGTCGGCTATTGGGGCGAGCCTGGCCGGGCCGATCGACCAGCCAATCGGCCAGAAGTACTCGTCGAACAGGTCGACCCACTCCGGTGAGTCGAATACGTCGTACGGACCCGCCGGGCTGTGGCTGATCTGCGCCGTGAATCGTTTGGGCACGACGTTCTGACCGATCTGTGAAATGGTTGAGAATTCGATCCGGAAGAACACGTCATATACGCTGTCGGCGGATCCCGAGGATGTGTATGGCGGGATATCGAGAGTCAGCGGCGTCGCATTCTCGTGCTCCTCGATTTCGCCCGGCAGACTCACGAATGGCGACAGCCGCACGAATATCGTACCGAGCGCGCTGTTGTCGCCCCAAAAATCCATCGATGTGATCTCGGCGGGCACCTGCTCACGAGTATCCGAATCCGGATCACCGATCGCGGCAAGGTTCACCTCCACGGTCATGAAGCCGTGGAGCCGCACGGTTTCGACGCCGTAGGGGGTAGCGATATCGAAGATAAAGAGCGCGTCGTGAAAGACATCCGTCCTGACCGTAGTGGTGACCGGATCGACGGGCTCTTCACCTGTCGCCGGGAAAAACCCTGCATAGTCAGCGGGAAGCGCGCCCAACCACCCGGCAACCAACAGGCTGGCACCGAGCTGGGCGAGAGTGATCCAGTACACGACAACTTCCTGGCTACTGCCAGGTTCATCTCATCATGAATAAGACCGGTGCAACATCCGGTGTTGCCGAAACTCGATCTTGACGAGCCGGCACGCCGACCGTCAGCCCCCCAGCGCAACCACCAGTTCACCCAGGTTTCCGATTCGGTGATCAGCCGGCGCCACCTCCCTGGGCCACGGTCGCCCGAAGCGATCCATCCACACGCTGCGCCAGCCGGCGCTACGCGCGCCCTCCACGTCATCCGTCGGAGCGTCCCCGACGTGCAGCACCTCGTGCGCCGCCATGCCCAGGCGCTCCAGCGCCACCTCGAACATGCGCGGATGGGGTTTCGCCGCGCCAACGGCGCGCGCCGTGACGACGTGGTCGAACAGGTGACCCAAACCAATGACGTCCAGATCGGCGTTGCCGTTGGTCAGCGCGACAATGGGATAGCGCTCCTTGAGCCATTCGAGAGCCGGCACTACGTCGTCGAAGGGTGTCAGTTCGTTGCGCCAGCGGCTGAACGCGGCAAAGGCTTCATCGGCCAGCTCGTCGGGATAGTCGGCGGCGCGCGCCAGCCGCAGCAGCATCTCGCGCCGAAGAAACGTGTAGTCGTAATGTCGGTGGGGGTGCTCGTCCATCACCGCCACACGCAGCGCATGCATGGTCTCGCGGCCCGTGTGATCGGCCACGCGCGGGTAGCGGTCGTGCAGCCAGTCGTACAGCTTGCGCTCGGCGCGCTCGATCACCGGGACGGTATCCCACAGCGTGTCGTCGAGATCCAGGCTGACGGCGCGGATGCCGACCGCGCTGTCAGCCGTGAATTCAGGAGGCGTCGTCATGCGGCGGGCCGGCCCCTACAGGTAGCCGTCGATCCAGCGGTCCAGCTTGGCCTCGAGCACGTCCAGCGGCATGGCACCGTCGTTCAGAACCTGGCCGTGGAACGCCTTGATGTCGAACTGCGAGCGCAGCCTGTCCTCGGCCCGGGCTCGCAAGGCGGCCAGCTTCAGCTGCCCGACCTTGTACGCCAGCGCCTGGCCGGGAATCGCCATGAACCGCTCGGCTTCGGACACGGCGCGCGTCGGCGTCGTCGGCGCGTTGGCGTACATGTAGTCCAGCACCTGCTGGCGCGTCCAGCCCTTGGCGTGCAGGCCCGTGTCCACCACCAGCCGAATGGCCCGCCACAGCTCGGCCGCGAGCGCGCCGAAGTGCTGATAGGGATCGGTGTACATACCCAGCTCGAAGCCCAGCGACTCGGCATACAGGCCCCAGCCTTCCGAGTAGGCGGTATAGCCGCCGTAGCGCCGGAATCGCGGCAGGTTGTCCAGTTCGATCTGAAGGGCACCCTGGAAATGATGACCCGGCACCGCCTCGTGCAGGAACAGCGACTCCATGGCCCACGTCGGCCGCGCCTTCAGGTCGTAGGTGTTGACGAAAAACACGCCCGGTCGGGATCCGTCCGGCGCCGGCGGACGGTAGGAAGCGGCCGCCGCGCTCTTCTCGCGATAGGCTTCAACGGCGCGAATCTCGTAGTCGGCCTTGGGTAGGCGCTCGAAGAGCTCCCGGGCACGGGGATGCACGACGTCGCGCAGGGCCCGATAGCCGTCCAGCAGGGCCTCGGGCTCGGTGACGTAAAACCGGGGGTCGCTCTCGAGATAGTCGAAGAACGCGGCGCGGTCGCCGTCGAAACCCACGCGCTCGATGATCGCGTCCATCTCCTGGTGGATGCGTGCCACCTCGTCGAGGCCGATCTGGTGAATCTCGTCGGGGCTCAGGTTCGTGGTCGTCTGAACGCGAACGCGATAGGCGTACCACGCCTCGCCTCCCGGCAGGGCGCCGAGCCCGTAGGTGTCGCGGCATGCCGGCAGGTATTCGTCGCGGATGAAGTCGTGCAGGCCGGCATAGGCGGGCACGATGACATCGCGGATCATCGCCCGGTAGGCGCCGGTCAGGCGCTCGCGTTCGCTGTCGGAGAACGACTCCGGCATGTTGCGCACCGGGGCATAGAACACGCTGGCCTCGACGTCGTCCACGACGTGCGCCGCGAGCTGCGGCAGCGTCTTCTCCATCAACACCTTCGGCTGCACGATGCCCTTGTCCATGCCCTCGCGCATGTTGGCGATGGCCTGATCGATCCACACGGCGAAGCCGTCGGCGCGCGCGATGAAGTTGTCGTAATCCTCGACTGTCGCGAAGGGCTGCACACCGGTGCCCGAGCCGAGGCTGGCGAACAGGTTCGGGGTGCCGAAGAACTGGCTCACGGGCAGCAGGTGCGACGGATGTTCGTAGCCGTCGATGCTCTCCTGGCGAGCCCGGATGAACATGGCCCGCGTCAGGCGATCCTGTCGCGTCAGAAAATCGTTGTCCACCCGCAGCACGTTCGCCAGGTATTCGCGTTCGAGCGCAAGACCCTGGGCCCTATGTTGCGGACCGATGGAATTGGGGAAGCGGTCGTTGTAGCGGTG
>JAAUYH010218580.1_pt1 | contig 18085 bp, 28 predicted proteins | sample 7278061 | NCBI WGS metagenome assembly JAAUYH01 (sample SAMN14350203, study PRJNA611818) | marine sediment metagenome | isolation source: surface marine sediment (0.6m) | place: French Polynesia: Moorea | collected 2018-08 | reverse complement strand
GTCCTGCCGCGCGCTCTTAGTAGTTGTATAACTTTATGCCTGGATTTAATGTTAATGGATCTTTGGAGAGAATTTAGCCTTGTAGTATAAGTAAGGGGGTTAAATTTTAGGCATGTAGTTATTGCATTGAGGCGTAAGCGCCATCCTAGCTTCTTCAGAGCTATGCTTTAATGTAAGCTATCTATGCAGGAGAATAGAATGAGGGTTAGAACTAAGACTAGTGCAAGATGAGTTATTGTAGAGGCGCTTTGTATGCGCTGGGTAGTATTGGTGCCGGTGGAGGTAAAAAGCATTAATCCTTGACCTCCTATTAATTCTACCCATCCTTGGTCTACAACTTTAAGAAAGAGGTGGTTAAGGCGTGAGGCTGGTTTTAGGATAAATTGGGTCGATAGTGGGGCGAGGAATCACATTAGAGCGTTAGAGTGGTGCATGGTTGTGAAAATTGTTCATCAAGATCTGGGTTGGAGTGTGATAAAATAAGCTGTGAGTGCTCCTCTCAGGGTTAGAAGCAGAGGCGCCCATTTTAGGAGTGCTGGTAAGAAGGGTTCTGTAAGGGGAGCTAAGAAGATTCAGTTGAGCGCAGCGCCTCTTATCACAGCGCCTGTGCCTAGTATAAGTATGGGTGTTGTTGTGTTTGTGTCTTGATCTGTGGTTATTTGCACAGGGAGTCTTATATTGGGGGATAAAAGAGAGGTAGTTACTATGCGTATGGAGTAGGCTGCGGTTAGCGCGGTGGCCGCTAGGAATAGAATTAATACGGGGAGTCTTGTGGAGTTGAATAAGGATATTTCAAGGATAAGATCTTTTGAATAGAACCCTGCTATAAAGGGCAGACCGCATAAAGCTGCGTTAGCTGCTGTGAGAGATGCCGAAGTTAGGGGTATTTGTGTGGCTAGGTTGCCGACTGTGCGGAGATCCTGGGAATGGTGATGTAAGTGAATAAGGGTGCCTGCACAGACAAATAATAAAGCTTTGAATAGGGCGTGAGTGATGAGATGGAAAAGGGCAAGTTGAGGAAGTCCCAGGCCTAGTCTGGTTATTATTACCCCAAGTTGACTTAGAGTGGAAAGGGCAATGATTTTTTTAAGGTCGGCTTCGGCAAGGGCATTTATTCCTGCTATAAATATGGTGAGGATTGCTCTTACTAGTAGGCAGTGGTGGAATAGGGGGTAATGGTGTAGGAAGGGGTAAAAGCGGATAATTAGGAATACTCCGGCGGTGACTAGAGTTGAGGAGTGTACTAAAGCTGATACGGGTGTTGGGGCTGCTATTGCTGCGGGAAGCCACCTGGAAAAGGGGATTTGTGCCCTTTTTGTCATGGCTGCAGCTATAATGCAGAGGCAGGTAATTGTGGAGAGAGAAGAGTGTGATATGGTAAGGATTATTCAGTGCCCCTGGTTAATGGTAATTGCGATTCTAACTAAGATAAGAACATCTCCGATCCGGTTAGTGAGTGCGGTGATTATTCCGGCTGCTAATGATTTCGGATTCTGGTAATAGATGACGAGCAGAAAAGAGGTTAACCCCAAACCATCTCACCCTAGAATTAGGGCTATTATGTGTGGGATAAAGATGAGTAAATTTATTGAGGTGACGAAAGCTAAGACTAGATACGTGAATCGCTTAATGTGAATCTCATCTATTATATAGGTGTTTGCAAAGTGAAGAACGTTAGCAGAGATGAAGAGAACTGTTAAAGAGAATATAAGGCCTGCGGGGTCAAGAACAAGGGGCAGGGTAAGGGGTGTCCTTGTAGTTTGAAGTAATCTTCATTCTAGGATGACAGTTTTCCCAGATAAGATAAAGTATGCGGCTATTGGGCTGATAATAATTAAAAGAGATCAGATTGCTTTTCTTGCGGTTAGGGACGTTGATAGGGGGGACATGGCTTGGGACGGGGGCCGTATTACTGAAACCACAATTCAGGGTTTTGTATTAAACTACCCAGGCAAATTAAGGATAGGATTTCACTATCTATTATCGGGCCGAAACCGATACGCCTTATGGCTCTTAATTAGTGTGCGGGGTGTTCGTCAGCGTATAGTGTCAGGAGTAAGCAGAAAATATAAGCCTGAATGAGGCAGATACCAATTTCAAATAAAATGTATCCGGTTTGGATAGCCAGGAGAGCGATTATTGAGGAGGTTGATGAAAAGGCGGCTGCTCTGGCGTATACGCCGATGAGGCCTAGAATGATGTGGCCTGCAGTTATATTAGCAGCGAGTCGAAAGGATAGGGTGATGGGGCGGACTATAATTCTTAGGGTTTCTACAAGAACTAAAAATGGGTTGAGTCAGTCGGGCGCGCCGCCTGGAAGTAGACCTGCTGTAAAAGATGTAGGGGCGTATAGTGCCCCGGATAGTAGCAGGGAGAGCCAAATAGTGAGGCCCAGGGGGATAGTTATAATTAGGTGGCTAGAGAATCTAAAAACGTAGGGGAGGAGGCCTATAAAGTTGGTGAGAATAATTAATAAGAATAAGGGGGTGATGAGGGAGGCAAATCCCTTTAGGTAAGTGCCCTGTGTTCGTAGAGTCTGGGAATATATAATATCTATAAGGTATGAGGTACTTCAAAAGTATTTGGAGGGCGAAAGTCAGAATCTAGACTGGGAGAGGGTTAGTGTGGTAAGAATAAATCCCCAGAATAGCGTGGGGTATTTTTGGTAGGAATAGTTAATGAAGGGGTCAAAGGAAGAGAAGATGTCTAGTAACACCAAGATCTAAGGTACTCCTTAATGAAGGCTTTGAAGGCCTTTAGTTTTAATTAACTTAAGATCTTAGTCTCGCAATAGCGCCTTTTCCCATAAAAGGGCTAATATTGGGCCGGACAAGACGAAAAAAAAGAATAGGAAAGTGAAAATTTGGCCTAGTAATTCATATGGGGCTTCTACGGGTCGGCCGCCAATTCATGTAAGTAGGGCTGCATTTATTACTATAATTCAGAATAGGATTTGGTTGAGAGGGTAAAATGAGTTTCCCTGACGTGGTTGAAGGTTGATAAGAGGGAGGACAAAAAGAATAAGGATAGCAGCAAATATGGTTACAACTCCTCCTAGTTTATTGGGGATAGAGCGAAGAATGGCGTATGCCCATAAGAAGTATCATTCCGGTATAATATGTACCGGGGTCACTAATGGGTTGGCTGGGAGGAAATTTTCGGGGTCTCCAAGAATTGTAGGGAAGAAAAGAGCAATAAAGGCCAATGTTATGAGGAATACAATAAAACCTACAGCGTCTTTTGTGGTATAATAGATATGAAATCTTACTTTATCTGTATTTGAGGATACGCCTAGTGGGTTGTTGGAGCCCGTTTGATGGAGGAATAATAAGTGGAGTATAGAGGCTCCTGCGATGGCAAATGGAAGTAGAAAATGTAGGGCGAAGAATCGGTTGAGTGTTGCATTGTCTACGGCGAAACCGCCTCATAATCATTCTACGAGAGTCGCTCCGACGTAAGGGATGGCTGAGAGAAGGTTTGTGATGACAGTAGCGCCCCAAAATCTTATTTGTCCCCAGGGAAGGACGTAGCCCATAAAGGCTGTTCCTATGGTTATAATAAGAATAACTACACCGAGATTTCATGTTTCGAGGTAGAAGTAAGAGCCGTAGTAGATTCCTCGTCCTACGTGAAGGTACAGGCAAATGAAGAATCAGGATCCCCCGTTTGCATGAAGGTTGCGTAAAAGTCAGCCGTAGTTGACGTCTCGTGTAATGTGGGCTACCGAGCTGAATGCAAGATCTACATGGGGCGTGTAATGTATGGAGAGGAATAGGCCAGTAATGATTTGAAGGATTAGGCACAGGCCAAGTAGTGAGCCGAAGTTTCATCAGATTGATAGATTACTTGGGGCTGGAAGGTCGATAAGTCTACCATTAGCGATTTTGATGGCAGGGTGAGACTTTCGTAGGGGTCTAAACATAATTGTTGAAGGGTCGGAGAGGCCCGCTAAAAAATGATGAAGCTTTCACTACTACCAGTAAAGCTAGAAAAAGGACGAGCCCTAGTATTACTATAATGGGGATGTTGGTAAAGTTGATAAGGGAGGATAATCAGAAAGGTCTGTGCTGTGAGTGTAATAAAGGGGATGTAAGGGTAAAGGGGAGGGCGCACAGGGCTAAGTATAAGGCGAGAGCGGGGTTTCGTACTTTGATTTGTTGGTTGGGTTGAATTGCGAGGAAATAGGCGAATATTACTAGTATTCCTCCAATATAGATAAGGAAGATTATAAATCCGAATCAGGAATAAAGGACTCTGCCTACAAGAGCTGCCCCACTTAGAGCTATTATAAGGACTCAGAGTGCTAAGGCAAGAGGTGTGGGGCATATAATGAAGGATAGGGCTAGGCCTATAATGATAATAGAGAGTATAATGCTAATCATTTGTAAGCCGGGGACGGGCCCGTCTTCGGGTGTCAAAGACCCGCGTGCACATTACACTAGCTTACAAAGAACCTCATCAGTAAATACATAGGTAAAGGAAAATTCAAACTACATCCACAAAGTGTCAGTATCAGGCAGCTGCTTCGAAGCCGAAATGGCGAGTAGGGGAAAAATGATTTATTTGTATACGTCAAAGGTTGACTGCAAGAAATGTAGATCCAATAAGGACGTGAAGGCCATGAAATCCGGTGGCTACGAAGAAAGTTGAGCCGTATACTCTGTCTGCGATGGAAAAGGGGGCTTCCCAATATTCCCCTGCCTGAAGGAATGTAAAGTATACCCCTAATCCTACTGTAACGCTTAAGGCTTGGATAGCTCTACTAAGTTGTCCATGTATAAGGGCGTGGTGAGATCAGGTGATAGTTACTCCAGAGGCAAGTAAGACTGCTGTATTTAGAAGGGGCACAGAAAAGGGGTTGATAGGAGTAATCCCAGTAGGGGGTCAGGTGCATCCCAGTTCAGGGGTTGGGGCGAGACTTCTATGAAAGAAGGCTCAGAAAAAGGCAAAGAAAAACAGAACTTCTGATGCGATAAATAGGATTATTCCTCATCGGAGGCCTTTAAGGACGTAGAGTGTGTGATGGCCTATAAAGGTGCCTTCTCGAATTACGTCTCGCCACCATTGAATTATGGTAAGTCCGACAATAAGAAGCCCTAGGGCTACGCCGCCGAACCCGAGGCCGTGAAATCAGGAGGTTAATCCAAAAGTAAGGGTAAGTGCGCCCATAGATCCAGTAAGGGGTCAGGGTCTTCACTCGACTAGATGAAAGGGTTGACGTTGCATATAGCAGGGGGGCGCTTATGCCCGTGAGAAGAGCTACAAACTTCTGCCTTAACTCGGCCACCCTACTAATTATCAAGATCAGGGATTTGAGGGAGAAGACTTGGGCAGGGAGAGCGAAGGGAATTTAGGTATAAGTTGTCATCATAGATTTCTAACAAGGAGAGTTAACGAAAAGAAGAATATCGCGATAGCAAAGAGTCAGTGTATGGGGGATAAGTGGGGCACTGAGAAATACTGAATATCAGTAACTTAGGCATGACAAGCCTATATTATAAATTAACTAATTTCTCTAGTTAGCGGGGCTTCGAAGTAGCTGTTTCAGCAGCCCAAGAATCTTGGGCTGCTTGGGCAGCTTCGGTAGGGGTGATTTTAAGATAAGGCATTAAGTGTTTGTAATCACGAGGTTGAAGGGGTTGAGATTTAGGTCGTGTTTTTGGATCTACGTGAAGAGGATTTCATCACCCAAAAAGTTTGTCCATGAGAGAGGGCTTTCACACGAATTTATAAGGATTTTTCGTGAAAGTAGCAGTTGAGGACGGGTATTCTCCGCCTGTGGAGATTCAGTTAATAAAGGAAGAGTAGTTTACAGCTTCAATTACAATGGGCATAAAAGAGTGGTTTGCTCCACAAATTTCTGAGCATTGGCCGTAGTATACACCTGGTCGGGAGATAGTTAGTCCGACTTGGTTAAGCCGTCCTGGAATAGCGTCTGCTTTTACTCCTAGGCTAGGGACCGCTCAAGAGTGAATAACATCTGCTGCGGTAACGAGAACACGAATTTCTATATTGATGGGCAGAAGAGCGCGGTTGTCGACTTCCAGAAGACGGAATTGTCCAGGAACAAGATCTTCGGTGGGAATTATATAGGAATCAATTTGTACATTTTTGCCGAAATCAGAATATTGGTAGGATCAATATCATTGGTGACCAATAGCTTTTATTGTAAGTTGGGGTTCTCTTACTTCATCTATAAGGTATAAGAGACGTAAGGAGGGAAGAGCAATAAATAAGAGAGCTACGGCGGGTAGAATGGTTCATACAGTTTCTACTGTCTGTGCCTCTAAAATATTACGGCTAGAGAGTTCATGCCGTATGAGGGAGATTATAGCGTAGCCTACAAAGGTAATTACGAAGGTAAGAATGAGTATTGCGTGATCATGAAGGCCAATAAGTATGGATATAATAGGGGAAGCAGCGTCTTGGAATCCTAGTTGTCCTCATAGAGCCATTGCCAGGGCAGGTATTGGGGAGGCTTGTCCCATATTTAACATCATCAGAGTTATCCGTTCGTCCGGCGCAATACCAAGTAAGAAGAGTTATAATGTTTAGGATAATTGTCAGTGCTCCCAAGGAGAAGGGCAAGAAAGCTTTTCAGGTGAGAGATATTAGTCGATCATAGCGTATACGTGGAAGCGTGCCCCGAGCTCATAAGAATAAGATAGCAAATAAGGAGACTCAGAAAATAAATAAAAAGTCGGCTAAGACAGCGGGGAGGGGGGAGGAGCAGAATAAGAGAGCCGTGATAAGTCTTATAAATAGGATATTTATGTATTCTGCTATAAAGATGGCTGCGAAGGGGCCCCCTCTATATTCTGTATTAAATCCTGATACAAGTTCAGATTCGCCTTCGGCGAAGTCAAACGGGGTCCGGTTTGTTTCTGCGAGGGCAGTAGTGAATCAGGAAAGTAGGAGTGCGGGGAGTAAAAAAATAAGCGGTGTTATATGGCTGTTATAAATTTGGTTAAAGTTGAGTCTTAGTAACATAATGAGGGGGCATAGCATAATTAAAGATATACTTACTTCGTAGGAAATGGTTTGGGCAGCTCCTCGCAACGCTCCTAGGAGAGCGTATTTAGAGTTGGAGGCTCATCCAGCTACTAAGGTTGTATATACATTTATTCTTGAAATGGCAAGAAATAGAAGAAGGCCGAATGTAATGTGGTAGCTAGGGTTAGAGTGGGGGTATAAGGATCAGAGAAGAATGGCCAAAAAGAGGCCAAGCAAAGGTGCGCAGAGGTAGGGCAATATATTAGCGAACGTGGGCCGAGTTATTTCTTTAAGAAATAGTTTCAATGCATCTGCTAAGGGCTGTGGAATTCCAGCTAGGCCTACTTTATTTGGCCCTTTTCGTAGTTGGACGTATCCTAGAATTTTACGTTCGAGGAGAGTAAAAAAAGCTATCGCGAGAAGTGCTATTACTGCAGTAAGGATAAGGGAGAGAAATGGGGAAATAAGCATAGATGTCCTGTCTTGGTGCGAGGGCCCGTATTGGTGTGGGTTAGGTGGTTATGCGAATTGCGGGCGCCCGCTGAAGAATTGCTGCCAAGGGAAGTTGTTACTTCATATAAAGGGTTTAAGTCTTTTGCACTATTCTGCCACCTTAGCCCGCTTCCGGACATCGGCCCACTTTATGATTGCAAATCATAAGTTCTTGATTAAACTAGGAAGCGATAGTAAGTGGAGTGTTTGAACTCCTTATTCTGATCCTAAGTCAGAGGCACTAATCTGCCAACTTACTTGTTTTTTCCTTTTGGAGTATTATATAAGATATTATAAATTGTCTTTTAGTCCATTTAATGGCTACTGTAAGGTCCTTTCGTACTATTAAGTAGTGGGCCTAAAGATAGAAACTGACCTGGCTTGCGCCGGTCTGAACTCAGCTCATGTAGGGCTTTAATGGTTGAACAAACCAACCTTCCCAAACTTCTGCATTTGGGGGATGCCCTAAGCCAACATCGAGGTGCCAAACCTCCTCGTCAATGTGGACTCTCTGAGGAGATTAGCCTGTTATCCCTATGGTAGTGTTATTCTTTATTCGCGGCTGCGGATAGTGGTAAAGAGGTAATCTCTTGTAGGCGGGGGATGCGTGAGGATTATCCCGGGTTGCCCCAACCAAACTGCGTCTTATTAATCAGGACTTATATAATACAGTTCTGAGGTGTATGGGCAGTAAAACTCAATAGGGTCTTCTTGTCTTTTAGAGGTATTCAGGTCTCTTCACCTGAAGGCTAATTTATAGGTGAGATAATGAGACAATGGGCCTTTCGTGTGTCCATTCATACTAGCCTCCAATTAAAAGGCAAGTGATTATGCTACCTTTGCACGGTCAGGGTACCGCGGCCGTTTAAACCGTAGTTCACTGGGCAGGATGGACCTCTTATAGTAGTATCAAGAGGCGGTGTTTTTGTTATACAGGCGAGGGCCAGGATTGTCGAGTTCCTTATTACCTAATATAGGGAGGGTTATAGTTCTATGTTTAATTGTTTATGCGCAAGGGTTATACTTATTCTAGCAGTTTTGGCGGTGTGGGGGTATAACAGAGTAGATTTTTAAGGTGCTATAAGATTGGGTAGGAATTTATGTTGGGCGACGAGTTTACTATAACGAATTATTAAGATGGCTGGTGTTAGGCCTACTTTGGAGTATTAATCTTGATAAAGAATAAGGCTGGGTAATTTAGCTTGTCCTATATTACCTCTCATAGCATAATGCTTGAGTTACTTATATAAAATGAAAATCAACCAGCTATTAATAGATGCGTTAGGTATGTAGCCTCTGACAAATTATTTGGGGGGGCTGATGCAACAGTCGGCCCTTGGTTCGTAGCAATAGAGTGTCAGCTCATCTATTTTCGGGGTAAGTAATTATAGATGGGTTTGCTAGACCATGATGCAAAAGGTACTGGTGAATACTATGAATTTTATTACTAGTTCTTTGCAGGTCTGTAGGTAGAGGGAGAAATCGCCTTTTGTAGAATAAATGGTTTTATAGGGGGTAGAGAGTGGGCGAAGAAATTCAAGCCAGGCAATATGCCATCTTCCCGGTGTAAGCGGGATGCATTGTTTATGCTATAGCTTGTGGGCAGGCGCAACTTCCGTTACGCCCACTATGTTACGACTTATCCCCCCTTTCGGCGGGAGTGACGGGCGATTTGTGCACACCCCAGATTACCCTATTCATCTACATTTTTTAGCTGTAGATTACTACTAAGTCCTGTTTTCCTATAAATTACAATTATGGGGCTATGATTTATATAGTGTAACCCATCCTCCCCTAACCATGGGCTGTACTTGGACCTGACGTGGGAGCGTAGAGCGTGGTTGCCTACTATTCTTGCAAAGTAGACGATTCGACGGCAATACACAGGCTGATTTCTAGGTTAGGTAATTTTAATCGTGGACTATCGAATTAAGGGACAGGTTCCCCTAGTGGGATGGGGCACCGCCAAGTTCTTTAGGTTTTAAACATGTGTTCGTAGTCCCCGGCGAGTTTATGGTAGAGAATAAAAGGGTATCTAATCCTTGTTTAGGTCTAAACTTTCATGTATTAGGGATAGTGAGGCAGATCCCTCAAATTGGACCTCTATATATCTCCTTTTTCTATCAATATAGGTCCGATGTAGTTGACTTGGGCTTTTGGTCTAGCCGCGGTTGCTGGCACCAATTTAACCAGCCCTTAATCCAATCTCCAATGCTTACTTTCATAATATAAGTAGATTTCAGTACTGCAGGCGTGAGGCGATGATTGTTTGGAAATCCTTAATATAAAGTTTCACCCCTTAAACACTAGGAGGCGTTGAAGTGAGACTTCCTCACGGGAGAGAGTTGTCTTGCATGTATAATTGTATGGAGTAATCAACTGGGAAGCTAGAATCAAACTGTCTAAGCAGGCTGCAAAGGCAGCAGAGGCCTAGTTAACAGTTAGGTGCCGTGTTGGCTTCTGCTTAAGTTTCAGTTTAAGGAGCCTTCGTGCCATTCGTGGAGGAGGCCCAAAATTAAAATAATTAGGAAAAGTGAGCCTGCTAAAGTGCTTTCTGTGTTTATGCTTATATTTAGTGTTAATGGTAGTGGTATTAGTAAAATAACTTCAATATCGAATACTAGGAAGATTACGGCTAGAAGAAAAAATCGTGTAGAGAAGGGGAGTCGAGCAGTGTTTTTGGGGTCGAACCCGCATTCGAAAGGTGAGGCTTTTTCGCGGTCCGGGAATGCGAGAATTGAGGAGGCGGACAGAGCGAAGGAAGTGATAATAATAACTGCTGGGATGAGGCCAGCGAATATAAATATAAGTAAAGACGTATTCATGCCCTAGGGTAGCTAAGGACAATAAATTGTCTTCTTTGGGTTAAAAGCCCAACGCTCTAGAAGCTTCTTAACTAGGTTTGTAGATGAGTCGAACATCTTTTATTGACTTTCAAAGTCAAGTGTTTCCATAAACGACAAACCTTGTGTTAGGCCCGAGAGGATAGTGCTAAGCTTGCAGGAACAGTGATTACGGGGGTTTCGTTTAGATTATGGGCGTCAAGCGGGGCTATATCTTGTCATTCAAGGGAGGTGGGTTGGTGTGTTGAGGCGATTATAGGGCGTTGTGCTGCGAAGGCCTCTCATAGGATAAAAATGAAGTATAGAAGTGCTACGAAGGACGCTATAGATCCAATAGTGGATACTACATTTCATATGGTGTAAGCATCTGGGTAGTCTGAGTATCGCCGTGGCATTCCGGCTAACCCTAGGAAGTGCTGGGGGAAAAAGGTAAGGTTGACACCAATAAATATAATAAAAAAGTGTGCTTTAGATCATCGTTGGTGTAAAGTGATTCCAGTGAATAGAGGAAATCAGTGGTGAAATCCTGCAAAGATGGCAAAAATAGCTCCTATCGATAAGACATAGTGGAAATGAGCTACTACGTAATAAGTGTCGTGGAGTATAACGTCTAAGGACGAATTGGCTAATACGATGCCTGTTAATCCACCTACGGTGAAGAGGAAAATAAATCCTAGGGCCCATAGTATGGGTGTTTCGTATTTGATAGGCTTGCCATGGATGGTGGCAAGCCATCTAAATACTTTAATGCCGGTTGGGACTGCAATAATTATTGTAGCTGAGGTAAAATAGGCGCGTGTATCTACATCTATACCTACTGTGAATATATGGTGGGCTCAAACAATAAATCCTAAAATGCCAATTCCAATTATAGCATAAATCATGCCCAAGGTGCCAAAGGCTTCTCGTTTTCTAGCATAATGAGTAACGATGTGTGAGATTATTCCAAAGCCGGGAAGAATAAGAATATAGACTTCAGGGTGGCCGAAAAGTGAAGTAGCTCAAGCATCTCGCGACACAGGGCCCTTCCCAAACCGTACGGGATGGTTTCCCATCATACGGCTTTCCGGCTATTTTTCGTATTTGGAAGAGATTAACTTAGGCCCGTCGTATATTCCTTTGTGGACTATCCGATGGCATGTGAAGCACAGGGGCACTTGTTTCCGGCTTATTATGGCGCGGTCTTTTACAAATGGCCTAAGGCCCTTCTTTATGTATTTAACGTGTTTTACATGGTGCATTTCGATCTTGTCTAAGGATCCGCACACGACGCAGGGGGAGAGGAGTTCTGAGTTGATGTATTTCTTTATGTACAGGGTATAGAGGCAGTCAGATGGAGTTTTGTTAGTTATAAATCGCATCCGATTGCTTAGGTGGGATTTAGATCAAATAAATTTGGTCTTTGTTGCACTTAACCCCTTTCCGAACTTTTTGTACACGGCCTTGGTCGTTTTCAGTTTAAGCTTGGCGGCCAATAGTTTGGCGCATGATCTTATTAAGATATACTGCACCCTAAAGGCCAGCGTTCTGAAGTTATCTACAAATCTAAAATAGTTTTTGATTCCGCGGAAGACGCTGTTGTATATGAGAATAATATCATTATGACTTATGGCGTATAGCTGGAAGCGAGGGGTTGGAGCCCCCAGTTTATCGCAAAACCCAGCTGAGTTCAGTTTTTTGATGATTACTTTTATATCAGCTTTTAGCTTAACGACTCCTTGAGAAGATTTGGCTTTTACAAGTTGAGTCTTGCCATGGCGGACGCGTTTGTAGGTTGAAAAAGAGGGCTGTTTATATATGGGAACTCTTACATTTACCCCTAGGAACTTGACTTTTCCCCTGCTTGCTCTTGCAAGCTTACTTTTATCGGGAGAGATAGTTAATAATAAGTTTTCGGATAAGAAGGTATTGATTTTTTGTTTGATTATTTTTGCTTCGTCTGCTGTTCCAATTAATCCGATAATAAAGTCGTCCGCATAACGGACATAAAGAAGGCGTCGGTAGCCCTTATCTATTGGGTCTTTTGATGGGGTTGAATTTCTTAGGTAGAAGTAGGCCTTTGAAAGGTCTGTGTCTTTATCCTTTCAATAGTGGTATATGGCCCGTAACCCGGAATATTCTGGGTTATTGGCTCGGCGCTTACCTTTGTTAAACTCTTGCATCAATTCCTGTATAAATAAATCCAATTCATGTAGATAAATATTTGATAGAATGGGACTAACTACTCCTCCCTGAGGCACCCCTCTTAAGGATGTAGTTAGGGGCTTAAAGTCTTCGATATATCCGGCCCGAATAAGCTTTCACACCAGGTTGATGAAACGCTGGTCTGAGGTGCGTTTTCTGAGGATGTTGATTAATTTGTGGTGGTCGAATGAGTCGAAACATTTCTCAATATCTCTAGTTATTAATCATTTTACACCGGCGAATGTGACTCGAACATCTTTTAAGGCCGAATGACATCTTTTACCTTTTCGAAATCCATGCGAGAATGAGACAAAGGTAGGCTCATACATGGACTCTAGGATTAGGCGTATTACTTCTTGTACTAACTTATCCTTAAAAGAAGGGATGGATAGAGGGCGAAGTTTGCCATTGGGCTTAGGGATAAGCACTCGGCGAGCTGGACGAAACTGGAAGGTTTCATCTCGCAGTTGGTGCAAAATCTTTTGGATAGTGTCGACCCTAAGGCCGTCTGGAGTAGCTGAGTCTGCTCCAGAGGTTATAACCCCTTTCTTAGATTTTAGGTTTTGATAGGCGAGAACAAACAGGTCCTCTGATAGCATGAGGTTGTAAATACGTTTAAATTTAAAGTTGGGCTTGTTAGCTCTAATAGAATATATAGCTTCTAGTTTCTCGATTCCTTTTGACGTTGATGTCTTACTGCACTTGCAGTAGAATCGGACCCTAGAAGCATAAATAGCCTGCCTCCTTATTCCCCTTCTCCTTGAAAAGAGAGAGGGTACTTGGAGGGCTCCAGCTCCATATCTCTGCAGGAGAGACTTAGGAGCTTGCATATTTCCGTTTATTAATTTCATGATACTCTTAGGCCCTCCGTTCGTTGCGTTAGGAATACTCATTGTATCCGGCTTTATATGACTACATACATGAGGCATCTGATTCATACCTCATGTCATATAACTTAGCAGAACCTGGTTTAGGTGGCTTCTAGCCCGGGCTCACCTTAGGCTAAGGGGCACCTCTGGGCCCAGCTTGCAACTAGAGTTTAGGCAGTATAGCTTTGACCATAAATATCTTTCCTCGAGGGGCATCTTATAAAACAAGGCTATTTTACGGGCCCCCCTTTTCTGACATGCTCTTGTCCCCGGCATATTTCTATACCTAGGTAAGTCAGCTGGAAGTAGTACAGGTGTAGCAGTACTAATAGCTCTGGCTGTAAATAGACAGGTACAGCTAGCTACCTATTAATAAACGGCGAAATGCCGCACATCAAAAGAGATGTTGGAATAAAACTGGATCTCCGCCTCCTGCGGGGTCAAAGAATGATGTGTTAAGATTTCGGTCAGTTAATAGTATAGTAATTGCCCCGGCTAAGACTGGGAGTGATAGTAAAAGAAGAATCGCTGTAATTTTTACAGATCACACGAATAGGGGGACTCTTTCTAGTCGATACCCCTTTGGTCGTATATTAATGACTGTCGAGATAAAATTGATTGATGCAAGGATAGAAGAGATCCCTGCGAGGTGGAGTGAAAAAATGGCTAAATCTACGGAGGGGCCTGCATGAGCGATATTGCCCGCGAGAGGGGGATAAACCGTTCATCCTGTGCCCACCCCCTTTTCTACTACTGCAGATGCGAGAAGGAGAGCGAGAGAGGGGGGAAGAAGTCAGAATCTTATGTTATTCATTCGGGGGTATAACATATCAGGTCTCCCCAGCATTAGGGGCACGAGTCAGTTACCAAATCCGCCGATTATAACAGGTATAACGAGAAAGAAAATTATGAGAAACGCGTGAGCTGTTACGATAGTATTATATAGCTGGTCTCTACCTAAAAGGGCTCCAGGTTGTCCTAGTTCAGCTCGAATAAGGAGTCTTATTGAGGTTCCTAGAAGGCCAGATCAAATGCCGAAGATAAAATATATAGTCCCAATATCTTTGTGATTGGTGGAATATAGTCAACGCATAGATGAATAAAGACAGTAAAGGTGCTACTCCTAAAACAAGGGAGCTTAAGAGGATTAGAGCGGGGAGTATTGTATGCAGGGGTTCTTTCGTTACTTGTCAGTAAGGGGTGAGGAATAAATATATGGCAACATTGAGGTAGTAAGATAGATTTAATAAAGCGCCTATAATTATAACTGCGGCTAGAAGGGTAGCGGATACGGAAACAAGTTGTTGGATTAGTATTCATTTGAGGAAGAATCCCAAAAAGGGCGGGAGGCCGCCCAGAGAGAAGAGAAGGGCCATAATAGCAAGCAGAGAAAAGAGGTGGAGTTGAGCTATATTTGAGATATTGCGAAGGTGGTGGGAAGAAGACCATAAAGCTATGATTAAGGATGTTGAGATTGTTATGTAGATAAGGAGGTATAATGTGGCTCTAGATTGATTAACTCATAGTCCAGCTAGGATTCATCCCATGTGGCCAATAGAGGAGTATGCGAGTAGAGGGCGAAGCTGAGTTTGGTTAATTCCTCCCAGTCCTCCAATTAAGGCCCCTGCGGCAGCTAAACTAGGGATGGGGTATATAGTATCTGGTATTAGAAGAGTTAATATAAGTACAGGAGCGATTTTTTGTCAGGTGGTTAAAATTAGGCATAAAGGTCAGGAAAGGGATGCTATTACTCCTGGAAGTCAGTAATGGAGGGGAGCTCTCCCCATTTTTAAGATTATGCTTATAAGGATAATAACTGCGGGTAGCAAGGGGTAAGGTATAAATTCGTGTGATAGGTGCGTAATTATACTTCCTAAAAGAAGTCCGGCTGAGCCGAGAGCCTGGACTAAAAAGTATTTGATAGCAGCCTCTGTTTCCTGGAAAGTTTGGTTTTGTAATATAAGGGGGATAAATGAGAGCAAATTAATTTCTAGGCCAATTCATGCAAAGAGTCACTGTGACCTGGAAATACAAATAAGTGTGCCTGCAACCAGTGTGCATAGGAATATTGAGGTGGAAGGAAGGACTGTGAGCATAAGAAATTTCTAGGAAGGAGGGAAGTCCATATCCGGGGCATGAGCCCGATAGCTTAGATTAGCTTATCCTGCCTGGTGAGGGGACCGTGTCCATCGTCAGGGTATGAGCCCGATAGCTTAGTTTTAGCCTACCTTACCTTACAAAGCCCTGGTATATTAGTACACTTCTAAATCTGCAATTTAGCGTTGTCATTCAACTACAGGGCCAAGAGACGAAAGGAGTTAAACCTTTCATATGCCGGATTAGAAGTCCACATATACAACGCGTAATCTCTAGAAGGGTGGTTCCTCTAAGATTATACTTAGTCTTTTTGCTTGGAAGGCAAATGTACAAAATACTTAGGAATCAGGTCCATAAAGTGATGAATTCTGGGGCTGCAATAAGAAGTAGTAAAGGTGTGAAGTGAAGAAGGGTTGTTGAGTTATTTCGTGGGTTGAATAGGTGTCCTAGTGCGAGGAATAGGGGGGGCCAACCGTGTTGGGAGGTGGTATATAGGATCAAAGAGTAGCCTGCAGCAATAAATCTTATTAAGAGGAGCGATGGAATTAATGTTAAGGAGGTAGAGGTGGTTCTTGTAATAAGTATAATTTCTCTTAGTAAATTAATGGATGGGGGCGCTGCTATATTAGTGGCGGATATGATAAATCAAAGTAGAGTGGTTGCGGGAAAGAGGGACAGGAGGCCTTTTGATATATATATACTGCGGGTCCCTGTTAGCTCGTAGGTGATATTGGCTAGGGAGAATAGGGCAGAGGAGCATAGTCCGTGGGCTATTATTATTGTAAGGGAGGCACTTCATCCCCATCTTGTATTAGATATCGTGCCGGCTACTAATAGCCCCATGTGCCCTACTCTAGAGTAGGCAATGAGGGATTTTATGTCTGTTTGTCGGGTGCAAATAAGGCCTGTGAGGCACGCGCCCCATATGGCGATGGAGCTGAATATGGGTGTCAGAGTTTTGTTTACTCAGATAAATAATATAGCTAGTCGGAGAAGTCCATATCTTCCTAGTTTTAGAAGGACTGCTGCTAGGATTATAGATCCTGCCACAGGAGCTTCTACATGGGCTTTGGGGAGCCAGAGGTGAACTGTAAATAGGGGCATTTTTACTATAAAGGCGGCGATGGTTATCAATCATCATAAAGGAGAGAGCCTTATGGGGGAGAGGGGAGTACTTTGAATTAAGGTAATAGATAGGTGATTGAAGGTGTAGTAAGATAATATTAGTCTAATTAGTAGGGGTAGGGAGGCAGTGATAGTATACATCATTAAATACAGGCCTGCTTGTAGACGTTCGGGCTGGTAACCTCATCCCAGGATGATAAGAAGGGTTGGGATTAGCGAGGCTTCAAAGAGAATATAAAAGGTTATTAGATTATTTACTCTAAATGTAGCCAGGAGAATAAGGTTAAGAAGGGTAATAAGAAGTATGAATTTGGCGGGGTTGTTGTGGGATAGTAGTGAAGATTGTCTTGCAATAATTATTAGGCCGGAGATTCACAGGGTTAGTAGAATGAGGGGCGTGGAGAGGCCGTCTGTTGTTAGAGAGAGGCTGGCTCTATAGGAGGAGGAAAAGAAAGAAAATAGAAGGGGGGTGTTAAATATAGATAATAGGAAAAATGAAGTGATCAAAACAACGCAAGCGTAATGGGGAGAGATAAGGGGGAGTAGGAGCAAGGATATTGATGTAGTGAGTAGAGTTAACATTGATGGGAAGATAGGGAGGTGAAGAGGTCTGATCCGTATACTCGCGTTATTGCGACTAAGCAGGCTAACCCCAGTCTAGCTTCACAGGCACCGAACGTAAGGATAATTAAGGCGGAGTATATTTCTCCAGGGTAGATTAATATGGCCATAATTATTAAGGTGAGGATAATGCCTTCAAGTGCGAGCAATGCTATTAATATATGCCGGCGTTGTGTGATAAGGGTAGTTATGGCGGCTACTGTTGCCATTGGAAGAAGGGAGGAGATAGAAAGAAGCACTGCTTTGGGAGCGAATTATGCTCTGTCTCTGGTTTACAAGACCAGCGCTGAATTAGCTTCCAAGGCGTCAGAAAGCGGCGAGCTGCCGATTGATAACTCCCAAAGTTATTATTTTTATTAAATTACTCTCTGTTATATTTAATGGCTGGCCATACTTTTAGCGTGAAAAGCTAATGTACTTATATACTATAAATATATTGTGGTAGGAGAGTTTATTTGTAAAGGAAATTTGGTAAATGTGTTTGTATATCGAATTGGTTATATTTTGGGTCGGTGATATTGGTGTGTGCCGGATAGAGATGGGTTAGGCCCAAGTACCCTGTAAATAATGCAGACTATTTAAGTCAGGGCTATGGAGTGTCAGGTGGGAATAAGGCAATCAATTTAAAGACTGATAGAAGGTATTATAGAGTATTTGTAGTTTGTGCTTAGGTGCGGTTAATGAGAGTAGTTGAAGCGGAGTTAGATTGGGTTTATATGTTTGTTAAAAGAGAAAGCGAATTGGTTTATTGCGCTCTTAGTAGTTGTATAACTTTATGCCTGGATTTAATGTTAATGGATCTTTGGAGAGAATTTAGCCTTGTAGTATAAGTAAGGGGGTTAAATTTTAGGGACTTTCTCC
>JAAUYH010059236.1_pt1 | contig 18085 bp, 16 predicted proteins | sample 7278061 | NCBI WGS metagenome assembly JAAUYH01 (sample SAMN14350203, study PRJNA611818) | marine sediment metagenome | isolation source: surface marine sediment (0.6m) | place: French Polynesia: Moorea | collected 2018-08 | reverse complement strand
CGCCGCAGACGATGACCTTCATGCCTGTTTATCCAGGCTGGATGGCCCGGGCCCCGGCCGGACCTCGTCGTCCATGTACAAACCTCAGTCTCCGGCCAGTTTCTGCGATCGGACGTTGTTGCGCTCGACGCCGCCATGCACGCCGAGATTCTTCAGCTTGCGATGCAGCGCGGAGCGCTCCATGCCGACGAACTCGGCGGTCCGGCTGATGTTGCCGCCAAAGCGCGTGACCTGGGCGATGAGGTATTCCCGCTCGAACAGCTCACGGGCGTCGCGCAGGGCGAGCCCCATGATCTCGCCGCCCTTGTCCCAGCGCATCGAGGCCGGCGTGATGGCGCCGATTTCCGGCGGCAACATGTCGGTGCGGATCGGCGCGGTGCTGTCGCCGGTCGCCATGATCAGCAGCCAGTCGACCACGTTGCGCAGCTGACGCACGTTGCCGGGCCAGCCATAGGCCTGCAGCGCCGCCATCGCGTCGTCGCCGATATGGCGCGCCGGCAGCCCCTGGGCTTCCGCCGATCGCTGCATGAAATGCGCCGCCAGCAGCGGGATGTCCTCGCGCCGCTCGGACAGGGGCGCAATGGGGATCGGCACCACGTTCAGACGGTAGAACAGATCCTCGCGGAAGTGCCCCGCCTCGATCTCCGAGGGCAGGTCGCGGTTCGACGAGGCGATGACCCGCACGTCCACCTCGACCCGGATGCCGCCGCCAACCCGGGTGAAGGTCTGCTCCTGCAGCACGCGGACGATCTTGCCCTGGGTGGCCAGCGGCATGTCGGCGACCTCGTCCAGCAGCAGCGTGCCGCCATGGGCCATCTCCAGGGTGCCGACCTTGCGCGGCCCGTCGCCGCCGTCGATCGCCGTCTCGGTGCCGAACAGCTCCTCCTCCAGCCGGTCGGGCGACATGGCGGCGCAGTTGAGCACCACGAACGGGCCGTCGGCCCGGCGCGAGCGGCCGTGCAGTTGCCGCGCCACCACCTCCTTGCCGACACCTGCCGGGCCGGTGATCAGCACCCGGCTGCCGGTCGGCGCGACCCGAACGATCTGCTGGCGAAGCTGCTGAATGGCCGGAGAGATGCCGATCAGGTCATCCGGCGTGCCGGCCCGGTTGCGCAGCTCGACCACCTCGCGCTTGAGCTTGGTCGCCTCGATGGCGCGCTCGACCATCAGCAGCAGGCGGTCGGATTTGAACGGCTTCTCGATGAAGTCGTAGGCGCCGTTCTTGATGGCGTTGACCGCCATCTCGATGTTGCCGTGGCCGCTGATCATCAGCACCGGCAGGTCGGGAAAGCGCCGGCGCACCTCTTCGAGGATCTGCAGCCCGTCCAGCTGGCTGCCCTGCAGCCAGACATCCAGGACCACCAGGCTCGGCTGGCGGTTGTCCAGCTCCGCCAGCGCCTGGTCGGCATTGGCCGCCTCGCGGGTGGTGTTGCCCTCATCCTCCAGGATGCCCCGGATCAGCAGGCGGATATCGTCCTCATCGTCGACGACCAGGATGTCGTGCGCCATCGATCAGCTGCCTGCGGCTCTTGTCTTCGGCTTCGGCCGGGATTTCCGGTTCGCGACGGCCGCGGCTTCCGGCTTCTGGAAGACCAGCTGGACGCGCGCTCCGCCCCCTTCGCGATCCGCCAGGAGCAACCGGCCGCCGTGATCTTCCATGATTTTCTTCACGATGGCGAGGCCCAATCCGGTGCCGCGGCTGCGGGTCGTGACATAGGGCTCGGTCAGCCGGTCGCGATCCTCGGCCGGCAGGCCGGGGCCGTCATCCTCCACGGTGACGACGGCGGTATGGTCATCGGCGGTCAGGATCACGTCGACGCGCCCGTCACCCTTGGACTGGCGTGCAGCGCTGCTGTCGCGCGCCCCGGTAATGGCGTCGACCGCGTTCTGCAGCAGGTTGGTCAGAGCCTGGGACACCAGCCGCGCATCGCATTGCACGATCGGCGGATCGCCGGGCGCCGTCACGACGAACTCGATGCGGTGATGCGCATTGCGCTGCAGGAACACCGCCTGCTCGACGATCTGGGCGATGTCCTCGGTCTTGATGACCGGGGCCGGCATGCGGGCGAACGAGGAGAATTCATCCACCATGCGGCCGATATCGCCGACCTGCCGGATGATGGTGTCGGTGCAGGTGACGAAGGTCTCCGGATCCGACTCGATCTGTTTCAGGTATTTGCGCTTCAGGCGCTCGGCGGAGAGCTGGATCGGGGTCAGCGGGTTCTTCATCTCATGCGCGATGCGGCGCGCCACATCCGCCCAGGCGGCCTTGCGCTGGGCGGACAAGAGCTCGCTGACGTCATCGAAGGTCACCACGTAGCCGCGCACCTCGCCCTGGACCCGTTCCGGGGCGATGCGCACCAGCAGGGTCCGCCGGACGGTGCCGCGCTGGATGATCACCTGCCCTTCGGCCAGCTTGGTCGGCCGCCGCTTGCACTGGGCCATCAGGCCGGCCAGCTCGGGCACCACGTCGGTCAGCTTCTGGCCGGCCAGCGCCTCCAGGCTCAGGCCCAGAAGCTCGGTGGCCGAGCGGTTCGGCAGGTTGATGCGGGTGTTCTCGTCCAGGCCCAGAACGCCGGCCGAGACGCCGGCCAGGACCGTCTCGGTGAAGCGCCGACGCAGGTCGAGCTGGCGGTTGGCCTCGATCAGCTCGCGCTGCTGGCTCTCCAGCTGGCTGGTCATGCGGTTGAAGGCCCGCGACAGCTTGCCGAGCTCGTCCCCCTTGGACGGCGCCTCGACCCGGGCGGTCAGGTCGCCGGCACGCACCCGCTCCGCCGCCCCGATCAGCGCCCCGATCGGCGTCACCAGGGTGTCGGCGAAGACCAGGCCGGCCCACACCGCGACCAGCATCAGCAGGACGGCCACCACGATGTAGATCAGGGTGAAGGTGATCTGGATGGTGGAGCGCCGGCTCTCGAGCTGCTGGTATTCGGCCACCGCGCCCTGGGAGCGCACCATGTGGCCGATCACCTGCGGCTCCACCAGCCGGCCGATCAGCAGATAGGTGTCGACGAACCGGTCGAGCTGTATCAGGGCGCGGACCCGGTCGTCGGCCTCGTTGGTCAGCAGCACCACGTCGCCCTGGCGGGCCTGTTCCAGCAGATTGTCGGAGATCTGCTCGAACTGCAGGGTGAAGGTCAGGTTGGACCGCGCCAGGGTGCGGCCGCTGCGGTCGAAGATCAGCGCCTCGCTCAGCCCCCGCAGGATCGCCTGGGTGGAGACCATCTGGTTGAAGAACGCCGAATCGCCGGTCAGCCGCGGCATCTCGCGGTTGAGGTCGTTGGCCATGGAGAGGGCGTCGGCGCGCAGCGTCTGCTGGTGCTCCGCCAGATAGGCCTGGGCCACCGACAGGGATTCGTTGATCGCGGTGCTGACCCGTTCCGAGAACCAGGCCTGCACGCCGAGATAGAAGACCAGCGCCGAGAACGCCGCCACGATGATCGCCGGCGCCACCGCCAGCACGCTGAACAGCGCCACCAGCTGGGCATGCAGGCGGGAGCCGGCGATTCCGCGCCGCCGGCGCAGCCACAGCATCAGGATGCGCCGCCCGATCACCAGGCTGAGCAGCAGCAGGATCGCCAGATCCAGGTTGAGCAGCAGGTAGACGGTCTCGGCGTCGCCGCCCAGGGCCGGGCTTTCGGTCAACGCCAGATAGGTCGCCACACCGGCGGCCAGGGCCGCGATGGTCAGCAGCAGCGCAAGCTTGTTGGCCAGGCCGGCGCGGGCCGCCCAGATGGCCAATTGCCTCAGCAAGGTGGGAGAGGAGTCGGCGATCTCGCTGGTCATGAAAGCATCGCGGTGCGTCCGACAGGCCTGCGCCGGTGCGTGCAACCCTTATTGGCAGCCCGGTCTTCGTCCTTCGACAGGCTCAGGATGAGGACCTCACATCCGGACAAAACCACAGAGACGCAGAAAACCCAACTACCACATTGAGCGTCATTCCCGCGAAAGCGGGAATCCGGTCTTCCTTGCCGCATCCCCGTCACGGCGATGATCGCTGGATTCCCGATTTCGCGGGAATGACGGCCATTTGGTTCTCTGTGCCGCTGTTCAAAGGTCCAGATATGAGTTCCGCGTCTCCGTTGCAGGCGCGGTCATCTTAGGCCGCGCACCACCTGTATGTCTAACTCCCGGATCTTCTTGCGCAAGGTGTTGCGGTTGAGCCCGAGCAGCGCCGCCGCCTTGATCTGATTGCCGCCGGTCGCCGCCAGGCTGAGGGTGATCAGCGGCCGCTCGACCTCGTGCAGCACCCGGTCGTAGAGCCCCGCCGCCGGCAGCCCGTCCTTGTGGGCGGCGAAATACTCCTTCAACTGCCGCTCGACCGCGCCGGACAGCCCCTCGTTGCGGCGGTCGTCCGAATCGGGGGCCGGTGGCTCGACCTCCGCCAGCTCCGATTCGACCACGTCGAGGCTGATCACCTCCTGCGAATACAGCGCCGCCAGCCGCCGTACCAGGTTTTCCAGCTCACGGACGTTCCCCGGCCACTGATACTGCGTCAGGCGGGTCATGGCGGCGGCGTCCAGGCTCTTCACCGGCAGCCCCTCGGCGGCCGCGGCGGCCAGGAAGTGGTGCACCAGGGTGGCGATGTCCTCGGTCCGGTGGCGCAGCGGCGGCAGGCGGATCGGCACCACCGCCAGCCGGTAGTAGAGATCCTCGCGGAAGATACCCTGGCGGATGGCGTGGCGCAGGTCGCGGTGGGTGGCGGCGATGATCCGCACATCCGCCTTCATCGGCACCCGGCCGCCGACGGTGGTGTATTCGCCTTCCTGCAGCACCCGCAGCAGCCGGGTCTGCGCCTCCATCGGCATGTCGCCGATCTCGTCGAGGAACAGGGTGCCCCCCTGCGCCTGCTCGAAGCGGCCGCTGGAGCGGGTGGTGGCGCCGGTGAAGGCGCCCTTCTCATGGCCGAACAGCTCGGATTCGATCAGGTCGCGCGGGATCGCCGCCATGTTGATGGCGACGAACGGACCGTTGCGCCGCTTGCCGTAATCGTGCAGGGCGCGGGCCACCAGCTCCTTGCCGGTGCCGCTCTCGCCGCTGATCATGACGGTCAGGTCGGTCGGCATCAGCCGCGCCATGATCCGGTAGATCTCCTGCATGGGGGCCGAGCGGCCGATCAGCGGCAGCGCCTCCCCGGCATCGGCGGCCGGCTCCTCGGCCGCGCCGCTGCCATTGGCGGCCGGCGCCGTCAGGGCGCGTCCGACGACCGCGACCAGCTCGTTCAGATCAAACGGCTTGGGCAGGTACTCGAAGGCCCCCCGCTCGGTCGCCCGGACCGCCGTCAGCAGGGTGTTCTGGGCGCTCATCACGATGACCCGCAGCTCGGGTCGAAGCCGCTTGATGCGCGGGATCAGGTCGAGACCGTTCTCGTCCGGCATCACCACGTCGGTGATCACCAGATCGCCGTCGCCATCCTCGACCCAGCGCCACAGGGTGGCGGCATTGCCGGTGGTCCGCACGTCATGGCCGAGCCGGCCCAGAGCCTGGTTCAGCACGGTGCGGATGCCGCGATCGTCATCGGCCACCAGGATCGTCGAATTCGCCATCAGGCGGCCTCCGTCTCGGGGCGGGCGGCCTCGACATCCGGGTGCATCGGCAGCCAGGTCTTGAACGTCGTGCGCCGCGGCCGGCTCTGACATTCGATGATGCCGCCATGGTCGCCGATCACCTTGGCCACCAGCGCCAGGCCCAGCCCACTGCCGTTCTTCTTGGTGGTGACGAACGGATCGAACAGGTGCGCCTGCAGATCCTCGGGTATGCCGGGGCCGTTGTCTCGGATGGTGATCGCCAACGGCAGATGGGTGCGCTGGTTGGTGCCCGGTACGGCGATGCTGACGCCGCGCTGGTAGCCGGTCGTCATGACGATCTCGCCGCCATTGGCCGGCGCCGCCTCGGCCGCGTTCTTCACCAGGTTCAGGAACACCTGCACCAGCTGGTCGCGGTTGCCGAACACCGGCGGCAAGGACGGATCATAATGCTCGACGAACCGGATATGGCGGGCGAACCCGTTCTCGGCCAGCCGCCGGACGCGCTCCAGCACCTGGTGGATGTTGATCGGCTCGCGGTTGATCGGCCCGCTGTCGGCGAACACCTCCATGCGGTTGACCAGCGCCACGATGCGGTCGGCCTCGTCGCAGATCAGCCGGGTCAGCTCGCGGTCGCTCTCGCCGACCGACTGTTCCACCAGCTGGGCGGCGCCGCGGATGCCCGACAGCGGGTTCTTCACCTCATGGGCCAGCATCGCAGACATCGCGGTCACCGAGCGGGCGGCATTGCGATGGCTGAACTGGTTGTCGAAGCGCTGGGCGATGGAGATCTCCCGGATCGACAGGGCCAGCTGGTTCGGCGGGTCGCCGATCGGCGCCACCGTGGCGGTGACCAGATGCGCCCCGATGCGCGGCGTTTCCAGGGTCAGGCCGTATTCCGACATGCTGCTGCCCTCGGCCAGGGCCTGGCGAATGAGGGAAAAGATCGGGCTGTCCTGGGGCAGCCAGTCTGCCAGCGGCTGGCCGACCAGCATCGCCTCGCCGGCCGCCAGGAACCGCTGGGCGTCCAGGTTGACGAAGCGGATGAGGCCGTCGGCGTCGAGCACCAGCACCGCCTCCGGCAGCGCGTTGAGCACCTGCCACGGGTCGATCCCGGCGGAGCCGAAGGCCGGTCGCGCCATCATGCCGCCAGCGCCATGCCGTGGCCCGAGAACACCGCATCGATCAGGCGCCGCACCCGGACCGGCTCGTCGGTGCGGTTGACCTCGGCGCGGAACCGGGCGGCGTCGCGCAGGCCGGCCGCATACCAGCCGAGATGCTTGCGCGCGATGCGCACGCCCTTGGCCACCCCGTAATGGCTCAGGATCGCCTCGTAATGCCGGTGCACGATGGAGAGCCGCTCGGCGGGCGCCGGATCCGGCGTTCGCCGGCCGGTGCGCAGATGGGCGATCGCCTGGGCCAGGAACCATGGCCGCCCCTGGGCGCCGCGCCCGATCATCACGCCGTCGGCCCCGCTCTCCTCCAGGCAGCGATCGATGTCCGCCAGGCTCAGGATGTCGCCATTGGCGATCACCGGGATCGACACCGCCTCCTTGACCCGGCGGATGAAGGCCCAGTCGGCCGAGCCCTGGTAGAGCTGGCAGCGGGTCCGGCCATGCACCGTGATCATGCGGATGCCGCAGGCCTCGGCGATCCGGGCCAGAGCCGGGGCGTTGCGGCTGCCCTCGTCCCAGCCGGTGCGCATCTTCAGAGTCACCGGCACGTCGACGGCGCGCACCGTCGCCTCGAGGATGCGCCCGGCCAGCCGCTCGTCGCGCATCAGCGCGGAGCCGGCCAGCTTGTTGACCACCTTCTTCACCGGACAGCCGAAATTGATGTCGATGATGGCGGCGCCACGATCGACGTTCAGCCGCGCCGCTTCGGCCATGATCTGTGGATCGTGGCCGGCCAGCTGCACCGCCATCGGGTATTCCTCGGCGCAATCGGTGCTGCTGCGCAGGGATGCCCGGGCCGCCCGGACCATCTCCTGGCTGGCGATCATCTCCGACACGACCAGCCCGACGCCCAGCCCGCGCACGATCTCGCGGAACGGCCGGTCGGTCACGCCGGACATCGGCGCGAGGATGACGGGGTCGTCGATCGCGACGGGGCCCACATTTATGCCCATTTTTTGGGCGTTCGGTTGATGTGCACTCATTTTGGGCAATAGATACCATGGCCCGACGGCATTTCAAGCGAGATAGAGATTTGCCGGCCACTTTTCATCGACTGCCCTGCATTGCCCTTGGCGGCAAATGGCCGAGTCAGTAGGCTCGCGCGTCTGTTCCAAGTGCCCGGATTCCCGATGAGCGAAGCGGATTGCGCCGCCCTGATCATGGCCGCCGGCAGCGGCGAGCGGTTCGGCGGCGACATGCCCAAGCAATACCGGCTGCTGGCGGGCAAGCCGGTGCTGCGCCACACGGTCGAGGCGTTCCTGGACCATCCGGCCGTCAACCGGGTCCGTGTGGTGATCAATCCGGAGCATCGCGAACACTGCGTTGCCGCCCTGGCCGGCCTGGACGTCGGAGAGCCGGTCGCCGGCGGACCCTCCCGCCAGGCGTCGGTGCGGCACGGACTGGAGGCCTTGAGCGCGGCGCCACCGGGGTTCGTGCTTGTCCAGGACGGCGTCCGGCCGCTGACCGATGCCGGCACCATCGAACGGGTGCGCCGGGCGCTCGACGCCTCGCCGGCCGCCATCGCCGCGGTGCCGGTGGTCGACACCCTGAAACGCGAGCGCGAGGGTGTGAGCGCCGGCACCGTCGATCGCAGCGGGCTGTGGCGGGCCCAGACGCCCCAGGGCTTCGCCTATGATGTCATCCTGCGGGCGCATCGCGATGCCGCGGACGGCGAGATCACCGATGACGCGGCGGTGGCCGAGCGGACCGGGCTTCCGGTCGCCCTGGTTCCGGGAAGCGAGGACAACCTGAAAGTGACCACCGAGGACGATCTGGCCCGGGCCGAGGCCCTGATCGCCGCCCGCGCCGGCGAGATCCGCGTCGGCAACGGCTTCGACGTGCACGCCTTCGGACCCGGCGACCATGTCACCCTGTGCGGCATCACCATCCCGCATGAGAAGGGCCTGGTCGCCCATTCCGACGGCGATGTCGGGCTGCACGCCATCACCGACGCGGTGCTCGGCGCGCTCGGCGCCGGCGATATCGGCCAGCACTTCCCGCCCAGCGACCCGCGCTGGAAGGGTCAGGACTCCGCCGCCTTCCTGCGCCACGCGGCGGACATGGCGGCGGCGGCGGGCGGCCGCATCGTCCATGTGGACGTGACCCTGATCTGCGAACGCCCCAAGATCGGCCCGCATCGCGACGCCATGAAGGCCCGCATCGGCGAGATCCTCGGGGCCGGCGTCGCCGTCAGCGTCAAGGCGACCACCAGCGAGGGCCTCGGGTTCACCGGCCGCGGCGAGGGCATCGCCGCCCAGGCCACGGCGACCCTGCGTCTGCCGCCCGGCGGAGGCTGATCGCGGATGCGCCTGGTCCGTCCCCTGCCCGCGGGCATCACCTTCTGGCATCCGGCCACCATTGCGGCGACCTGGTTCGGCACCGGGCTGATCGGCATCGCGTCGGGCACCTGGGGGTCGCTGGCCGCCCTGCCCTTCGCCGCCGTGATCGCCTGGGCCGCCGGCCCGCTCGCGCTGATCCCCGCGGCGGCGCTGGCCTTCGCGATCGGCGTCTGGGCCTCCAACCATGTCGGGAAGTCCGGCGAGAAGGATTCCAGCGCCATCGTCATCGACGAGGTCGCCGGCCAGTGGCTGACGCTGGCGGTGGTGGCGGTGGATTGGCGCTACTACCTGGTCGGGTTCCTCCTCTTCCGGGTGGCCGACATCGCCAAGCCCTGGCCCGCCTCCTGGGCCGACCGCAAGGTGCCGGGCGGGCTCGGCGTCATGCTGGATGACATCTTCGCCGGCCTCTACGCGGCGCTTGCGCTGTGGCTGCTGAGCCGGTGGCAGGGATACGGGCCATGGTTCACGGCGACGGGCTGACCGAAAGGGCGGCGGCCCTGCTGGACGCGTTCCGGGCGCGGGGTTGGATGCTGGCCACGGCGGAAAGCTGCACCGGCGGGCTGATCGCCGCGACCCTGACCGAGATCGCCGGCTCGTCGGATGTGCTCGACCGCGGCTTCGTCACCTACTCGAACGCCGCCAAGACGGACATGCTGGGCGTGCGGGCGCCGCTGATCGCCGAGCACGGCGCGGTCAGCGACCCGGTGGCCCGCGCCATGGCCTATGGCGCAATCGCCCGCTCGGACGCGGACGTCGCCGTTTCGGTGACCGGCATTGCCGGCCCTGGCGGAGCGACACCGGGCAAGCCGGTCGGCCTGGTCTTTATTGGAACCGCCCGGCGCGGCAGTCTTGCGACTGCGGAACGGCATCTCTTCGACGGCGACCGCCAATCCGTGCGGCTGCAATCGGTCCACCGTGCGTTCGACCTGCTGGACGGCATCGCCGCGCAGCCCGGCCCGTGAGCGCCCGCTTCGCCCGCTTCCTGGGCGTCGACTTCAGCGGCGCCCGCGACGCGGGCAACGCGATCTGGGTCGCCGAGGGTCTGCCGCTCGACGGTGGGCTGGAGATCACAGCTCTGTCCCGGGCCCGGGACCTGCCCGGCGGCGGAACCGATCGGTCCGCGGCCCTGGCGGCGCTGCGCGCCCATCTCGCCTCCCGGGAGGAGGCGCTGATCGGCCTGGACGCCCCGTTCAGCCTGCCGCGGGCGCTGATCGATGCGCCGGACTGGGCCGGCTTCGCACGCGGATTCGCAAGGCGGTTCCCCGATCCCGAGGCCTTCCGCGACGACTGCCGGCGGCGGGGCGGCGGCAAGGAGCTCAAGCGCCGCACCGACCGCCGAGCCGCGACGCCCTTCTCGGCCTACAATCTGCGGCTCTACCGCCAGACCTATTGGGCCATTGCGGACGTGCTGGCACCCCTGGCCGAGGATCCCCGGGTGGCCATCGCGCCGGTGCTGGAGCGTCGCGATGCGTCCTGCACGCTTGCCGAGACCTGCCCCGCCTCGACGCTGAAGCGGCTCGATTGCTATGGCCCCTACAAGGGGCGGGACGCATCGCTGAAGATGGCGCGCGGGGCGATCCTGGAAAGGCTGGCCCTGGAGGGGCTGCGATGCGACGGCCGGCTGCGCAGGATGGCGGTGGCCGACGCCGGCGGCGACGCGGTCGACGCGATCATCGCCGCGACGACGATGTGGCGGGTCGCCGGGCAGGCTTTTTCGGCATTGGCGGCGCGGGACGATTTGGATTCGATCGAGGCGCGGGTCTACGCGTGGCCCAGGGACGGCTGACCTGTAGGACCGGCGCCGACGGCTGCGCGATGGTTCAGCCGGCGGCGATCCCGGGCACCTCTAGCCCGAGGCCGGCTTGCTCCCGGCCGGCATGGCTGCCCCCTTGGTCCCGTAGAGCTCGCCGGCGCGGGCCTCGAAGGCCGCGACCATGCGCTTCACCGCCTCGTTGAACAGGGCGCCGATCAGCTTCTGCAGCACGCGCGAGCGGAACTCGAAATCGACGTAGAAGTCGATCAGGCAGCCATCCTCGTGCGGGATGAAGACCCAGTGGTTGTTGAGGTGGCTGAGCGGACCGTGGGTGTACTCGACATCGATCCGGTCCGGGCGGCTCAGGGTGACGCGGCTGGTGAAGCGCTCCCGCACCATGCGGAAACCGATGATCAGATCGGCGGTGATCACGTTGCCGTCCCGCCGGGTGATGCGCGACGCCAGGCACCAGGGCAGGAATTCGGGATAGCGCTCGACATCGGCCACCATGTCGAACAGCTGCGCCGGCGTGTAGGGCAGCACCCGCTTTTCCGCATGGGTGGGCATTTGGCGCGCCGGCCCTTACTCGGCCTGGTCGCCGGCCGCGAGGTCGACCAGATTGATCGTCTCCAGCCCCGCCAGCTTGGCTTCGCGGGCCGCCCGCAGCTTCTCGAAATCATCGCCGGCCAGATAGGAGGACCGGGTCAGCGGCGAGGCCGAGACCATGAGGAACCCCTTGCCGCGGGCGACACGCTCGTAGGCGTCGAACTCGTCCGGCGGCACGAAGCGGTCGATCGCCGCGTGTTTCGGGGTCGGCTGCAGATACTGGCCGATGGTCAGGAAGTCGACGTCGGCGGCGCGCAGGTCGTCCATCACCTGGTAGACCTCCTCGGCCGTCTCGCCGAGGCCGACCATCAGGCCGGATTTGGTGAACACCGACGGGTCGTTCTCCTTGGCCTTGCTGAGCAGCGCCAGCGAGGTGAAATAGCGCGCGCCCGGCCGGATCGACGGGTAGAGCCGCGGCACGGTCTCGAGGTTGTGGTTGAAGACGTCCGGCTTGGCGTCCGACACGATGTCGACGGCGCCGGTCTTGTCCTTGAAGTCCGGGGTCAGCACCTCGATGGTGGTGTCCGGCGAGCGCTCGCGCACCGCCTGGATGACATTGGCGAAGTGGCGGGCGCCGCCATCGTCGAGGTCGTCGCGGTCGACCGAGGTGATGACGATGTGGCTCAAGCCCAGTCCGGCGCAGGCCTCGGCGACATGCTCCGGCTCATGCGGGTCGAGCTGGTCGGGGCGGCCGGTGGCGACGTTGCAGAAGGCGCAGGCCCGGGTGCACACGCTGCCGAGGATCATCACCGTGGCGTGGCCCTTGGCCCAGCACTCGCCGATATTGGGGCAAGCCGCCTCCTCGCACACCGTGTTCAGCCGCAGCTGACGCATGAGCTGCCGGGTCTGGTGGTATTCCTGGCTGACCGGCGCCTTGACGCGAATCCAGGCCGGTTTGCGCTGGATCGGGTTGTCCGGCCGATTGCGCTTCTCCGGATGGCGTATGCGGTCCTGGGCGATGGGCATGGCGTTCCGACGAATCCTGAGGCCGTGTTCTGCTTGTAACATAGGTTCGGCCGGCCAATGCGCCAAGAACCGCCGCCGCATGGCTGGATTGCGCGCGATTGCCGACTGAATGCCGCTTGCTGTGCTCTATACTCTCCCCGATCCGTGACAGGGGAGGACACCGTGGACCAATCGGGGAAGATCGCGCTTGTGACCGGAGCCAGTTCCGGCATCGGCAAGCACACCGCCATAGCGTTCCTGAAGGCCGGCTATTCGGTGGTCGTGACCGGCCGGCGGGCGGAGAAGCTCGAGGAGACCATCGCCGAATCGGACGCCCCGGCCGACCAGGCCCTGCCGGTCAGCTGCGACGTCACCGATCCGGCCGCGGTCGCCACCTTGTTCGCCGAGACCGAGAAGCGCTTCGGGCGCCTGGACGTGGTCTTCAACAATGCCGGCAACAACGTGCCCTCGATGCCGATCGGCGACCTCAACGTCGAACAGTGGAAGACCGTGATCGACGTCAACCTGACCGGCGCCTTCCTGATTGCCCGCGGCGCCTTCAACCTGATGCGCCGGCAGGAGCCTCAGGGCGGCCGTATCATCAACAACGGCTCGATCTCGGCGCATGTGCCGCGCCCGGGCTCGGCCCCCTACACGGCGTCCAAGCACGCGATCACCGGCCTCACCCGGTCGATCTCGCTGGACGGGCGGCCCTTCAACATCGCCTGCGGCCAGATCGACATCGGCAACGCCGCCTCCGACATGACCGCGCAGATGGCCTCCGGCGTGCCCCAGGCCAACGGCACCATCGCGCCGGAACCGACCATGGACGTCAATCACGTCGCCGACGCGGTGGTGCACATGGCCGGCCTGCCGCTGGAATCCAATGTGCAGTTCCTGACCATCATGGCCACCAAGATGCCGTTCATCGGCCGGGGTTAAGCCGTTCCGGCCACGCCACATTCACGTCGTCCCCGGGCTTGACCCGGGGACCCATGCCGCGGCTGTTCCGACGATCAAAAGCGCGCTCTGACCCATCCATGGGTCCCCGGGTCAAGCCCGGGGACGACGAAGGAGAACCGGGCCGCGCGGATGGTTCACGTCGACTGCGCCGCCGGTAACAGCGTCGCCGTATCGCCTCACCGCCCCCGCTTCAGCTTCTCGATCGACTCGTGCAGGGCCGACAGGAAGGTCGAGCGGTCGCGGTCGGAGAACGGCCTGGGACCGCCGGTGACCGTGCCGGCCGAGCGCAGATCCTCAATCAGGTTGCGGGTGGCCAGCGCCATGCCGATCGAATCCTCGGTGAAGGCGCGCCCGGTGGGGCCGATCACCTTGGCACCGGCCTTGACGCAGCGGCTGGCCAGCGGGATGTCGGCGGTGACGACGATGTCGCCGGCTCTCGCGCGCTCGGCGATCCAGTCGTCGGCGGCGTCGAGCGCGTCCCCGACGATGACCCGATGGATGTCGGGGTGCTCGGGCACCGCGATCAGCGCGTTGGAGACGACATGGACCGGCACGCCGTGGCGCTCGGCGACGCGATAGACCTCCCGCTTCACCGGGCAGGCGTCGGCGTCGACATAGATCGCGCCCATGGCGGTCCGGTCAGTCATCCGCCGAGGCCTCGTCCGCCGCGACCGGAGCGGCCCTGCCCTGCTCGGTCCAGCGCATGGTCACCGTCGCCGCAATGCCGAGGACGGCGAAGCCGCCCACCAGCGGCAGCACGGTGCCGTCATAGGCCTGTGCGATGGCGGTGCCCAGCGCCACCGAGATCACCGTGGTGATCGAGCCGATCACCGCCGCGGCGACGCCGGCGATATGGCCCATCGGCTCCATGGCCAGCGCGTTGAAATTGCCGAACAAGAGGCCGAGGCAGAAAAACGCGGCGAGGCAGTAGAGCATCAGCCACCAGAGCGGCGGGTCGCCGGCCGCCAGCGCGGCGATCGCGAAGAACCCGATCGACAGCCCGCTCATGACCAGCAAGGCCATCCAGGACAACGGCCGCATGCCGAAGCGCATGACCAGCCGGGAGTTGACATAGGAGGCGCCGCCGATGGCGAGCGCCAGGGCCGCGAAGTAGAGCGGAAACCGTTCGGCGACGCCGTACTGCTCCTGGAAGATCTGCTGGGCGGCCGTCAGATAGCCGACGAACGCCCCGAAGACGAAGCCGGCGGCCAGGGTGTAGCCCAGCGCCACCCGGTTCACGCAGACCTCGCGGATCGCCAGGGCGATGCCGCGGACCGAAAGCGGCGCCCGGCGCGCCGGCGGCAGGGTCTCGGGCTGGCGCAGGGTGAACCAGGCCAGCGACACCACCGCCAGGACGAGGAACAGGCCGAAGATCGCCCGCCAGTGGCCGATCATCAGAATGCCCTGGCCCAGCGCCGGCGCGATCGCCGGAACCAGGATGAACACCGCCATCACCAGCGACATGATGCGGGCCATGGCGCGGCCCTCATACTGGTCGCGCACCACCGCCACCATCACGGTGCGCGGCCCGGCCGCACCGATGCCCTGCAGCAGGCGGCCGGCCAGCATGACGGCAAAGCTGGTGGCGAAGATCGACATCAGGCAGCCGGCGATGAACAGCGCCATGCCGATGTAGATGGAGCGCTTGCGCCCGATGCTGTCGGACAAGGGCCCGAAGACCATCTGCGCGATGGCCAGTCCAATGAACAGCGCCGTCACCACGAGCTGCGGCTCGTTGGCGCCGCGGGCCCCCAGATCATCGCCGATCTCGCGCAGGGCCGGCAGCATGGCGTCGATCGACAACGCGACCAGCGAGATCATCATCGCCGTCAGCGTCACGAACTCGGCAAAGCCCGGCCCGGTGCGGTCCTGGTCCACGGTCACGGCGTTCCCCTTGGCACCGCCCCGAGACCGGACGGCCGACTGCGCAGAACTCCGGGGGCCCGTCCCGGAGTGCCTGCCCTATTTTCTAAAGGAATTGCTTTAGAAAAGCGACGCTATGCCGCCGGTGGGCCATTTGCAAGGCCGATCTTCGGCCTCAGGACGCCGGGCGAATGCCGGAGCGCCTAATCCGCGCGCCGCCGGTGGTGGCGGATGTATTGGATGCCGCGCCAGCTCTGCCAGCCGAGGAAGATGGCGCCGGCGAACCCGGCGACCGCCATGGCGCCGAACAGCAGGGTGGTGTCGGTGTCCGTCGAGTCCCGCGCCGTCTCCCAGAAGCCGTAGGTCAGGCGCAGGCACAGGAGGAAGCCGGCGATCGCCGCCAGCAGGATCGTCCAGTGCCACACCCAGCCGAAGAACACCTTGATGCGCTGCCACAGGCCGGGTTCCGGCGTCTCGGGGGCCGGCGGCTGAACCTCGGGCGGTGGCCGGCGGCCGAACAGACGGCCCAGCACGGGCGCCGCCCGGCTAGATGTGGATGGCCCGGCCGTAGGCGCCAAGCACGCTCTCATGCATGGTCTCGCTCAAGGTCGGGTGCGGGAAGATGGTGTGCATCAGCTCCGCCTCGGTAGTCTCCAGCGTCCGGGCGATGGTGTAGCCCTGGATCAGCTCGGTGACCTCCGCGCCGACCATATGCGCCCCCAGCAGTTCCCCGGTCTTGGCGTCGAACACGGTCTTGACCAGCCCTTCGGGCTCGCCGAGCGCGATCGCCTTGCCATTGCCGATATAGGGGAACTTGCCGACCTTGACCTGGTAGCCCGCCTCCTTGGCCTTGGCCTCGGTCAGCCCGACGCTGGCGACCTGCGGCATGCAGTAGGTGCAGCCCGGGATGTTGGAGGTGTCCAGCGGGTGCACGTCGTTGAGGCCGGCGATCTTCTCGACGCAGATGACGCCCTCATGGCTGGCCTTGTGGGCCAGCCAGGGCGGGCCGACCACATCACCGATGGCATAGACGCCGGGCTCGCCGGTGCGCATCCACTCGTCGATGACGATATGGCCGCGATCGACCTTCACCTTGGTGCCTTCCAGGCCGATGTTCTCGGTGTTGCCGACGATGCCGATCGCCAGGATGACCCGGTCGACGGTCAGCTCGGTCTTCTTGCCGCCGGCGTCGATGGTGGCGGTGACGCTGTCCTTGCCCTTGTCGAGCTTCTCGACCTTGGCGCCGGTGAAGATCTTCATGCCCTGCTTCTCGAAGGCCTTGCGGGCGAAGGCCGAGATCTCCTCGTCCTCGACCGGCAGCACCCGGTCCATCACCTCGACGACCGTCACCTCCGCGCCCATGTTGCGGTAGAAGCTGGCGAACTCGATGCCGATGGCGCCGGAGCCGACCACCAGCAGGGATTTCGGCATGGCCTCCGGCACCATGGCCTCGCGGTAGGTCCAGACCAGCTTGCCGTCCGGCTCCAGCCCCGGCAGGGAGCGGGCCCGGGCCCCGGTGGCGAGGATGATGTGCTTGGCCGACAGGGTCTGCGACTTGCCGCCCTTCTCCACCGTCAGCTTGCCGGTCCCGGCCAGCTTGGCGGTGCCGTCGAAGACGGTGACCTTGTTCTTCTTCAGCAGGTGCTTGACGCCGCCGGAAAGCTGCGCCGCGACCGCGCGCGACCGTTTCACCACCTTCTGAGCGTCGAAGGTTATCCCGTTGGCCTCGAAGCCAAAATCGCCGAGATGATGCAGCAGGTGGTTGATCTCCGAGCTGCGCAGCAGCGCCTTGGTCGGGATGCAGCCCCAGTTGAGGCAGATGCCGCCCAGGTTCTCGCGCTCGACCACCGCGGATTTCATGCCCAGTTGCGCGGCGCGTATGGCGGCGACATAGCCGCCCGGTCCGCTGCCGATGACGATCAGATCGAAGCTGGTGTCGGCCATGCCCTACTCCCCAAACTCTTCCGTGCCCACTTCACCGCGTCGTCCCCGGGCCTGACCCGGGGACCCATGCTACCCCGTGTTCTGTCATCCGACAGCCCGTCCTGGCCATTCCATGGGTCCCCGGGTCAAACCCGGGGACGACGCGCGTGGGATGGGGCAAGGAACGGGCGCCGGCGCTACAGCATCATGCTGAGCGGATTCTCGATGATCGTCTTGTAGGCCGCCAGGAATTCCGCCCCGACGGCGCCGTCGACCACCCGGTGGTCGACCGACAGGGTGCTGCTCATCACCGTCGCGATGGCCAGCTCGCCGTTGCGCACCACGGCCTGCTGGCTGCCGGCGCCGACCGCCAGGATACAGCCCTGCGGCGGGTTGATCACGGCATCGAACTCCTTGATCCCGAACATGCCGAGATTGGAGATCGAGAAGGTTCCGCCCTGGAACTCCTCCGGCTTCAGCTTGCCCTCACGGGCCCGGCCGGCAAGGTCCTTCATCTCGGCGGAGATCTGCGCCAGCCCCTTGTTGCTGGCGTCCTTGATGATCGGCGTGATCAGCCCGTTCTCGGTCGCCACGGCGACCGCGATGTCGACCCGGTCGTAGAGCAGCACCGCCGAGTCGGTCCACGACGCGTTCGCCGCCGGGACCTTCTTCAGCGCCAGGGCGACCGCCTTGATGATGATGTCGTTGACCGACAGCTTCACGCCCTCGGGCGCGGAGTCGTTGATCTGCTTGCGGGCCGCCAGCAGCGCATCGATCTCGGCATCGATGGTCAGATAGAAATGCGGGATGGTCTGCTTGGCCTCTGTGAGGCGCCGGGCGACCACCTTGCGGATGTTGTTGTTCGGCACCTCGGTATAGGGGATGCCGTAGGCGTCGGCGAGCTGGCGCGCGTCCGGACCGGCGCCCACCGCGATCGGCGCCGGAGCGGCGGCGGGCGCGGCCGCCGGGGCCCTGGCCGTGCCGCCGGCCTGG
>JAAUYH010231342.1_pt1 | contig 18086 bp, 17 predicted proteins | sample 7278061 | NCBI WGS metagenome assembly JAAUYH01 (sample SAMN14350203, study PRJNA611818) | marine sediment metagenome | isolation source: surface marine sediment (0.6m) | place: French Polynesia: Moorea | collected 2018-08 | reverse complement strand
CTTTACGAAACACGGCCTGACCTGGAATAAACCAGACTGGTGATTTCTTTATCTAGTGAAATCATACAGTTACAATTTCACCTGTGCTATGTTGTAGATACACCCGCTTCACAAGATTTGCATCACGCAATTTTCTTGCCAGTCCAAGGTCAGGTGCCAAAGCCAAAGCAGTGGAGAAGCCATCTGCGATGACGGCACTATCGGCAACCACGCTAACAGTCTTCCATTTTAACTCGAGGTTGCGACCGTCCGGCGAGATGATGTGACTTGACCCATCGCGGAAGCGGTAGCCATCTGGCGATGTTGTGGCGATTGCCTGGTTCCGAAGTTCTGCAACTTCAAACAAATTTCCTTGATGGTCGGCGATCCCAATTCTGGCTTGGCGATCCCCAACAGCGTACTCACCAATATTGACCAACGTCTTGAAGAAGCCTTCTGAACTTAGAAGGTTTCTCACTTCATCGGTGATGAACCCTTGTGCAATTCCGTTAAACGTTACACCCATTTTGGGATCTGGAAAGCGAATTGATTGTCGATCATGAGACACACGGTTCCAACCAGTGCTGCTCATTGCAGTTCTCAGTGTAAATGGTATTTCCTGCGCCTTTGCTTCGAAAATCCGTTGGACCGTTGGGTCAAACAAGCCCGATGATTTCTCATGTACAAAGTCCACATGCGCGAGCAAACGGGACATGTCATCCGGCGGATTAAACAGAATGCCGCTCCGGTTTAGTTCAGAAACAGCAGATTCAGGATCATAGATGGAAAACAGTTTCTCAAGATCGATCATGCGCTGCACTGCTTTATCTAGAGCTATCTGGGTGTCGAAAGTTCCGCCATAGAGTTTAATGGAGACTTCCGCTCCAAAGGCAAATCCGCGCCATTCCGCTGGTGCAGCGAATGCAGCCGATGGTATGGCTGTTACTGCGGCCGATATCTGCAAAAACCGTCGTCGGGAAACCCTGCTCATTCACCTGCTCCAACAAGTTGCGGTACGGGCTGACCCTGGCCGGATGATTTCAATCTGCGTCCAGATTTTGCCTCAAGAACCAACGGAACGCATTGCTGTTCATCATCGTGAATGGTCACACAGTCCAGACATTGGAAACATTCGTCATATTTTATTTCGCCGGTTTTCCGGATCGCATTGTAGTTGCAACTCACTTTGCACAGTTGACATGGTGTGCCGCACTCAACTCTGCGCGGAATCCATTTTTGAATTCGCAAAACCCCACCGATCGCCATGAACGCACCCAGTGGGCAGATGTAGCGACAAAATCCCTTAAACAGAACCATGCTCAAAATCAGAAGGCCTATAGCGTAGGCAACGTAATACCATTCACGCACGAAGAAAGTGGTTATCGCAGTCTTGAATGGCTCCACTTCGATGAGCGTGTCATTGAGGGCTGGCGACCAGAACACCGCCACAATCATTGCCAAGAGGATGACATATTTCACTTTGACCAGAACCCGATCAACGGCATCCGGTACCGTCATTTGTCTGATACCCAACCAGCGACCCAGTTTATTAGTGAATTCCTGCATCGCACCAAAGGGACATAACCAGCCGCAAAACATGCCGCGGCCCCAAAGGAAGAATGAAATAATCACAAATGCCCATAGAAGCAGTGAGAAAGGATCATAAAGCAAAAATTCCAATGTCTGGCCGTCATAGATGCCACGGATTACGCCAAGCACCGTAGCGATGGACAATTGTCCTTGCCCCCACCAGCCAATAAAGCCAACAACAATTGCCAGAATAGTTAGTCTCAGTGGTGTGTAGTTTGAAAGGGATGCAAACCAAGACATCCGGCCAATCATGAGCAGAAACAGGGCTCCGACACCCAAGGACAATGCTGCCAAATCAGGGGAGCGTTGTTCCAATGCCTGCAGCCATGGCGGTGGCGGCGCTTCGGGGGTATCAATCACAAAGAACCGGGCGTCGGTCTGATGTGTAACGGTCATATCCTGAGTGCCAATCTCAGGTTGAAACATGCCGTGCTCTCGCACCGCTGCAACTGTTAAATCCCACGGTTGTGTGGGATCGAAACCCAGCCGGCGATCTGTACGCAAGATCATCGCCACCTCACCAGGAATCCCGTTCTTCAACTCTACAAACAGATCAGAATCCCTCAAGGCAATTGGAAAGCCATCCTGATTGGCAGAAATCAAATCTGGGCTTGTATTGCGGATAAAATCTTCACCCACCAGACCATGACGACCTGCATCGATCACCAGAATAGGCTCATCGTTTGGTGATATCTCAAGGAAACGCCCGAGTTCCTCCAGAGTGTCCTTTTCAAAAATGGCTTTGGCGATAGCAGGTGGGCCCACGTCCACTACCCATAGATCAAGAAAAATCTCATCAGGATAGTCAGTCGCCTCAGGATCATCATCCTCCCAAAGCGTTCCTTCAAAGAGTTTGTTGATCTCTGCATTGGTGACCGTTTTTCGTGATGCCAAACCAGAAGTGACTAGGTCATCCCAAGTTAGGTCTTCCTCAAGTTCAAGGTTGGGCCTTGTCGGCTGACGTTTTGCGATGCCAGCCATTCTTTCACGTGCCACCGCGAACGCGGCCGCGAGAATGGTCTCATGGGCAATCCGGACACTGGCCGTCGCCTTGGTAACGCCATCCAGATAAACCAGCGAACTTCCTTCACTCTTGCCGCCATAGGGCACACCGACCACCAGGGTGTCGGTAATGGAGTGGCCACGATATTGGGTGACAAAATTGTTGAACGGCGCCTCACCAAGCCCGGAAACAAAAATGGGTTCGTTATGTTCAATTATTTCTGCATTGATGAACTTGCCTTCAAGCGTTACCTGAACAAACAAGTTTATCGGTGCGCCGGAAAACCCCGGAAGCGGTGCAAGAGGCAGCGTTTCAAAGCCATAGCCTGCAACCCGACTGTCAAGATTGATCAGTTCCCATGTCCCGGGACCAATCTTCTCGCCTAAATCGTATGGTGGCCGGAGGTAAGAAAAGGCCTGATCACGCGTGAGTTCCTCAGCAAGGACCTTGTGAAGATTGAGAAACAGAAAAATGAGCGCCATCAGCCCCGAGGCCAGCGCTAGAAACCCTCTGCCCAGATTGTTCCTCTCCTCCATGAGCGAGATGTTATTCGCTCTCTGCCAAGGGTCAAGTATACCAAAGGCCATATACTCAAAAATTGATGGGATTTGCGGATTTATCGGCCTCGATAGACAAACTCAATTTTATCGCCCGAATTAGCAGCAGTATTTGCCATTTCTACCATTTTGTCCTTCAGAGGCGATTTGTGGCAGGCAGGATCCGCTGCATTCGCATCGCCAGCAATCGCCATTGCCTGACACCGGCACCCGCCAAAATCTACAAGTCGGCGATCGCAAGACCTGCATGGCTCTTGCATCCAATCCGTTCCACGAAATGCGTTGAAGCTGGAGGAGTGATACCAGATGTCGTGAAGATTCTTTTCGCGGATGTTTTCGAATTCCAGCGATGGAATTGATTCCGCAGCGTGGCAGGGCAATACTCGCCCTGTTGGATCAACATTGATGCCGATACGCCCCCAACCTCCCAAACACGCTTTGGGATATGTTGCATAGTAATCAGCGGGTACGTAGTCGATGACCAGTTTTCCTTCAAGGCGTTTTCGTTCGTCCTCCACCAGTTGCGTGGTTGCTTCCACCTGCTCACGGGTAGGCATGAGCTGTGATCTGTTTTCTATTGCCCAACCATGAAACTGGACAGTCGCTATCTCTAACCGACCTGCGCCAAGCGTAAGTGCAAGTTCAATCATTTCCGGAATAGAAGCCATATTTGTGCGATGGCAAACTGCATTTACCGTAAGCGGAATACCTCTCGCACCGATCCATTCCGCCAATTGCAATTTTCTTTTGTAACCACCCTTGTATCCGCCGACCAGATCAGCCGTTTCCTCATCAACACCCTGAATTGATAGCTGGATATGTTTGAGCCCGGCATCCACCATCGCGTCCAGGCGTTTCTCGTTAATACCAATACCTGATGTTATAAGATTGGTATAAAGATCGGCTTCTTGTGCGGCGCTGACAAGTTCGACGATATCACGGCGAGAGGCTGGTTCTCCACCTGACAGGTGCAAATGCAACACCCCTAACTCAGCTGCCTGACGGAACGCATCCGCCCACTCCTCAGTCGAAAGCTCCTGCGCGGCAGCTTTAAGTTCAAGTGGATTGGAACAATAGGGGCACGCAAGCGGACAGCGATGCGTGACCTCTGCAAGCATGGCCATCGGAGGTGGTGCGATTTCCTGCAGGCGCTCCTTTTCATCCGCCATCTGTAAAACCCACATAACCCCGATTGATCAGGTCGCGCAGAAAGGCGACGACATCATTACCGATAGTCTGCACTTCGGCATCATATTTTTTTGCCAGTTCGTGGACAATTTCTGAGACTGTGCTTTTGCCATCAATCGCTTCAATGATCGCAATTCCTGTTCCATCCAGCGCCAATGTTCTCTCTGGTGCCAGCAGAACCGTCCGTTCCCTTATTTCATCATGCTTCATCATCACGCCTGGTAAAAGGTTTGGAACAGAATCCCTGGTCAGAGTGTTGGCTTCGCTCATGCAGCACCCTTTTCTTCGGACCGCAGCATCCCAGCCGTTCCGTTCCAAGCTCCGGGTGGAATTCGACCGGGTTCAACATAGGCTGAATGCAACGCATCCAGTTGTGACCATAAAACATCTGTCTTGAAAATCAGCGCAGCGGCGGCGGCATTCTGCTTTTCCAACGTGTCGGCGTGATCCAAAACCCATTGCAGGCCAAACGCCACATCTTTTGGTGCTTCCTTCAAACGTTGTTTGAAATAGGAAAGAGATGTCTCATTTGCAAAGTCATAATTCGCCAGCAGTCCTTCGATCCTGTTTGCATGAATCTTTGGCGCAAACAACTCAGTCAAGGATGCAGCCATTGCTTCAAGTAATGGCTTCTCGCGTACAAAGCTGACATAGGCATCAACGGCAAAACGCGTTGCCGGCAATACACCATCGCAACTTTCAACATAGGCGGGGTCCAAACCAACTGCCTCTGCGAGCTTCAACCATCTGCGAATACCACCGCCTTCTCCGACCTTTCCATCATGGTCCTCAATTCGCGAACGCCATGCTCGCCTGAGATCTGCACTCTCGCATCGAGAAAGAAAGGCAGCGTCTTTCATCGGGATGCGGCTTTGATAGTAGAACCGGTTTATGACCCAGGCTCGAACCTGAATGGGTGTGCACCCTCCTCCGTGCAAAAGATGGTGAAACGGATGCTTGTCATGATATCGCTCCGCACCGATTTGGCGCAATCGCTGCTCGAATTCATCTCTGGACTGCGCATTCATCACGCTTCGATCTCCATCCCGTCAAAGGCAATTTCCCATCCGGCATTCTCAACGACAAGGCGTTCCTTAGTATCATGCCTCCAAACTGGATTGGTATTGTTGATATGCACATAGATTTTTCTCGAAATATCAAGATCAGCCAATCCTGCAATGGAACCTGCGTCACCGCTCATGGCCATGTGCCCCATTCTTGCCCCAGTTTTTTGTCCGACTTTTGCCTGAAGCATCTCATCATTTTCAAACACTGTGCCATCAAACAACACTGTCTTTTCGCCTTTAAGACTGTCACAGATTTTTGGCGTCAACTTGGCGCATCCTGGAATATACCACATCCTTTCATTGCCTGAAGCCAACCTAACACCCACAGTCTGCTCCCCCTCCAAATCCGTCACCACCTCGCCCTCTTCCATGTACAAAGGGACTTTTCCCGGCACTGCGAACAATTCACTGGTAAGGCCGGGTAAAATGTCAAAAGGCTGGTCCAGGCCGACTACTTCAAAATTAACCAGAGAACGGTCAAGGGCCTGAAAAATTGGATTGGCTTCAATAACATTCAAGATCTCGCCAGTCAGATAAACTCTAAATGGCTGTTTCTCGCGGAGAATAAGCAAGCCCGCAACATGATCGATATCGCCATTGGTCAGCAAAATGCTCCTAATTGGCGTATCACGCCTGCTTTTTGGGTGAAGTGGCGGATTATCCTGCAATTGTGTGCGGATATCAGGGGAAGCGTTCAAGATGGCCCATTCGTTGCCATCAACAGTGATTGCAAGCGACGATTGAGATTGAGGCATTAACGGATTTGACGGATCGCGGGCTGCAACACAGTTTTCGCATCCGCAGTTCCATTGGGGTAATCCGCCACCAGCGGCAGCCCCTAAAACAAGAGCGCGCAGATGTTTTTTCATCATGCGCGCTCCCAAAACTCTATTGATTGCTGCTAATTAAAACAGAATAGGCTCTTGATCATCAGCAGGCATATAACGGCTGATTTCCATGCCGCAGCTTACTTCAATAATTTCTGGTTTAGTCCAGGCCATGATTTCCTCCAAAGTTGAATTTAGATTTAACCTGCTCCACTCATACAACAAATCGAAGTTCAGAACAAGTTTGGTTAAATCACAGGGCAGTGATGCTCTCACTGCCCTGTGTATTCTTAATTTGCTGAGGCCAATTGCTTCGGCAGACGGAAGGTCCAAAGTGTACCACCCTGGTTCAGGTAGTTCACCTTTTTGGCAACTTCACCACCCCAGAGCGGAACAGCACCACCCCAACCTGAGATCACGGACACAAACTGCTCGCCATCCTGTTCCCATGTCACAGGCTGACCAACAATCCCGGATCCGGTCTGGAAGGACCAAAGCTTCTCACCGGTTTCATCGTCAAACGCGATGAATTCACCTTCAGGTGTTCCAGTAAAGACCAAGCCACCGGCGGTTGTCATCACTCCGGCCCAGAGCGGAGCATCATTCTTGTACTCCCACTTCAACTCTCCGGTATCCGGATCAATCGCTTTTAGCGAACCGATGTGATCTTCATAGTTGGGCTTGATCGTAAAGCCCGAGCCTAGATAAGCTGCACCCTTCTTATAGGTGACAGGCTCATTCCAGATATCCATGCCCCATTCATTTGATGGTACATAGAAATTACCAGTCTTGGGCGAGAATGCCATAGGCATCCAGTTTTTGCCGCCAAGGAAGGATGGTGAAGCAAAAACTACTTCGCCTTTCTTTCCATCCGCAGCCTTTGAAGGATCACCAGGACGGTTTTCCTCAACCCAGATCGGGCGACCATTCTCGTCCAGACCGGTGGCCCAGCTGATGTCTTTGACAAATGGTACGCCGCGGACAAATTTGCCGTCTTCGCGGTTCAAAACATAGAAGAAGCCATTGCGGTCCGCCGTGGCCCAACGCTTTTCGCCGCTGCGATTGGTATAAGCAACCACTTCGTTGACGCCGTCATAGTCCCAGCCTTCACGTGGCGTGGTCTGAAAGTGCCATTTGATTTCGCCATTCTTCGGATTGATCCCAATGCGGCTTGCGGCATATAGGTTGTCCCCACTGCCATCGTCCTTCTGGCCTGCATCGCGGAGCCATGAATTCCAAGGAGCAGGGTTGCCGGCACCGAAAACAAGTGTGTCAGTATCAGAATCATAAGAGCCGCCAAGCCATGTCGCACCGCCTCCGGTTTTCCACAGATCACCGGGCCAGGTAGCATTGAGTGTACCGGTCATGGTGGATTCTTCACCCTTGAAGGTGCCCATATGCCCTTCGATTACAGGCCGTGTCCAAACCAATTCACCAGTTTCTGTATCACGAGCCTGAACTTCACCCACAATACCGAATTCGCCACCGGAATTGCCTGTGATGATCAAACCATCCACAATCAGCGGTGCTGCCGTGTAGGAATATCCGGCTTTATAGTCTTCGATCTTCTTGCGCCAGACCACATCTCCGGTGTCTTTATTGAGAGCAACAATGCGCGCATCCAGTGTTCCGAAGAAAACCTTGTCGCCGTAGATCGCTGCACCACGGTTCACCACATCACAACATGGCAAAATACCTTCCGGCAAACGTGCATCGTATTGCCAGAGCTCCCGCCCGGTTTTCACATCCAGGGCGTACATTCTGGAATATGACCCTGTGATGTACATGACGCCATCATGAATGAGCGGCTGTGTCTCCTGCCCGCGCTGCTTCTCACCACCAAGTGAAAATGCCCAAGCCGGGACAAGGTTTTTGACGTTTTCTTTGTTGAGCGTTGTCAACGGAGAGTGGCGCTGAAGATGCCTTCCCATCCCGTTGGTCAAAATGTCTCCAGTTGAAGCCGTATCATTGGCCAAATCTGCTTCAGTAACACCCTCTGCATATGCAGTTGACATTGCAAGCATGGACGCCATGCCCGCGACTATCAATTTTCGCATGATTTCTTCCTCCAGTTCGCGCGCACTTCCTCCTGCGCTCCATCATCAGCGTAACTTAAGAAATTGGAATCGGCAAATAGCTTAAGATAGTACCTTGGTACACCTGTCGATTATGACAAGAGACTGTTTTTCCAGACTCTGCCGAAGCACCTTTTTGATGTCAGTTCGTCCGTCGAGACAGGAAGATCACCGGGAGTATGCCAACACAGATAATGAGCAAACAAGCAAGTGCGCCGTCTTCTACCCTGCCCTGAGAGGCGAAATCATATACATGCGTTGCAAGCGTGTTCATGCCAAATGGCCTGAGCAAAATGGTTGCAGAAAGTTCCTTGACCACATCTACAAAAACAAGAAGCGCGGCGCCAGTTATGGCAGGCAGCATGAGCGGGAGCAGAATTTGTGACAGAATTTTTCCGTTGCCCCTACCCATGGTTCTTGCAACAGCATCAAGGTTTGGTGAGAGTTTCGAGAAACCGTTTTCAAGGCTTCCCTCAGACATGGCCATGAAACGCACAACATATGCAAAAACCAGCGCCGCCCCTGAGCCTGTAAGAAGCAGACCTGTAGAAACACCAAACGATTGCCTAAGAAACCCATCAAGCGCATTGTCAAAGTAAGCAAAAGGGATGAATACACCGATTGCGATCAATGTTCCCGGAACAGCATATCCAAGAGTTGCCAGTCTTACAGCAAGCGTTGCTGACTTGTGCTTCCTGATCCGAAGCAGATAACTGAGTACCAAGCCTCCCAATACTGCCAGAATTGCAGCAACAAGGCCGAGGGTGAATGTTGTCACGAAAGCCTTGATGATTGAAGGTGACCACAATTGTCCAAAGTCTTGTGCCGCAAATCCGGCCAAAACATATATCGGAACACCGATACCAATGATGATCGGTGAAAGACACACCAAGGCTGCCACAAGCGCCTTGGCACCATGGAGCCGGATTGTGTTTGTTTCCTGCCGAACTCCTGCACGTGGCTCATGATAGCGCCTTGAACCGCGCATTTTTTTCTCAACATAAATCAAGGCAAAGATGATGATCAGAAGAAACAGGGCAATTTGTGAGGCACCCGCCAGGTCACTCTGATTGAGCCATACCGAGAAGACCGAAAAAGTGAGGGTTTGAACCCCAAGATATTCAACCGCACCGATATCGTTGACGGTTTCCATAAGAGCCAGTGTTACGCCCAGAATAATAGCCGGTCTTGCAAGGGGAATGGTGACTGATCTCAGAACCTTGAATTTGCTTGCTCCCAGACTTCGGGCGATGTCGTGAATGTTCGCACCTTGCAACGCAAAAAGCGTTTTCACGGACAAATAGACATATGGATACAAAACAATGCTGAGGATAAAGATTGCGCCTGGAATGGAACGGATTTCCGGGAACCAGTATTCACGTGTTGATTTATAGCCTCCCAACAGTCGGACAGTTTCCTGAAGGGGGCCGGTGAAGGAAAAAAACTCTACAAATGCATAGGCGGAGATATAAGTCGGTACAGCAAGCGGCAGCATGAGCGCCCATTGTACGGTGTTGCGAAGCGGGAAATCGTGAAATGTCACCAGCCATGCAGTGCTTGTGCCAAGTATTGCTGTAAAAAGCCCCACTCCCAGCATCAGCAACACCGTGGTTGCGCCGGCGCTCGGCAGAACTGTGCGCGCTATATGGGTAAAACTCTCCAGATCACCATCGAAAGCGAGCAAAAACAAAACAAAGATCGGCAGGCACAAAAGAAGCGCCAAAGAAAACGCGCCAGGTACCAAAAACCCGGCGCGATTTCCACTATTCGGTTTAATATTTACTGCCTGTGCAGATTTCATTAACTGGAAGGTCCATCATCATAGCCGACCTTGTCGACAAGTTGCGATGCCTCTTTACGCAATTTTGCGATTTCATCCAATGACAAACTGTCAGGCTTGATTTCTCCAAATGCAGCCACTGTCGCTGATGGTTTTGTTCCGGGTTTGACCGGATATTCGTATACGACTTCTGCATACAATTCCTGAGCAGTTCCGCTTGAGAGGAACTCCATTAGTTTCAAGGCTGCATCCTTATTCGGAGAATGCTTGGCAAGTGCCATGCCAGACAAGTTGACGTGGGTACCCCGATCCTGAGTGTTCGGGAAAAGAACTTTCATGGATTCCGCCCATTCCTTTTATTCTGAATCTTTTTCGTTGTTCTGCATCAAACCAACATAATAGGTGTTGCCAATGCCGAGATCACATTCGCCGGAGAAAATACCTTTTGCCTGAGCGCGATCATTCCCATCCGGCTTGCGTGCCAAATTGTTCTTAACGCCAGTGAGCCAGTTTTCAGTATACTCGGCTCCTTTGTTCGCAATCATCGAAGCAATCAAAGCAATGTTATAAGCATGCTGGCCAGAGCGGGTGCAAATCTTGCCCTTCCATTTTGGATCAGCGAGTTCCTCATAAGTGATGGTATCCTGCTCAACCCGGTCATTTGATGCATAGACTACACGTCCACGGGTTGTGAGACCAAACCATGCGCCGGCAGGATCACGATAGTTGGCCGGGATGTTGTTGTTGATTGCTTCGTTGCTAACAGGTTGGGTCAGATTTTCATTTGTGATCGCCGAAAGACGTCCAATATCCACGGTCAGGATCACATCTGCCGGCGAGTTGGCACCCTCCGCCTTGAGCTTTTCGACCATACCCTTTTTCAAGAACTGAACCTGGGTTTCAATACCGGTTTGCTTTGTAAACTCTGCCAGCAGTGGCGCGATGAGATCAGGTTGCCTATACGAATAGATATTCACCGTATCACCCGCAATTGCCGGTGTAGCAGGCACCATAAATGCAGCCATGATTGCGGCGTACAAGCTCTTGGATTTCAGGGACATAATCAACTCCAACTTTTTGTAAGTTGCAGTCATATTGCAGATCATAATATCTGAGTCAATAAACTTGATTAAAAAAGTATAGTTTAGAATTATTCTAATACATACTGTCTGACTCCAACTCTTAATAGAGTGTGTCTGTCGAGAATTGACTCTCATCTCTTATTAGCAGAGTTCACGATGAAGAAACGACAATCACTCTGTGTCTTGATGGTCTGATTTGTCCGGACCGTTGTGAAGAGGTTTTGAATGCAGCAGAGGTGCTTGCAATTACTCTGCGATCAATCGGGAAAGTCCTTCTTCCTGTTCCAGCCGCTACTATTAAAGCAATCCTTACCGAAGACCTTTCAACAAACACGCTTCAATAACGCGCTTGAGAAATCAGACGAATGCTTTTGTATTTCCTGCAAAAACTGAACGCCGGGTTTGCAGGTTTGAATCATTCTAAAAGATAATTCTTGACTCATTTTATCTGCTTTTATTATCTACAAATGAAAGTTACTCACGTGTTAGAAACAACATGATTGTCTGCAGTTGCAACATTGTTACGGAAAATGAGATCAGATCGGTCATTACTGATCTTCTGAACAATGATCCGTGGCAATTGATTGTACCCGCGCAGGTATATCACGAGATGGGTAAGCGCGGTCGGTGTTGCGGCTGCTTTCCTAGGCTAGTGGATTTGATCGTTGACACGACCCAGGACTTCCATCGTGATATGCAGAGCGACGAGGAAGTGGTGATCCAATTTATTTCACGGCTCAAAGACAAACATCAGCAATGTGAAACAGCCCGAATGCTGGCACGCCATCGCATAGCTAAAACCCATGCGGCTTGAGTTATTTGAGCCTAACCCAAACATTCCTTCCCGACACCGCAAAATTTCGCTTCCCTTTTCCGGGAAAAGTGAGATTGGCGCGTTGACATATTATTCAATTACATTATCTTTTTAGAATAATTCTAAACTAGAAATTTGTACTCAAAATCGGAGAAAAATCATGAAGGGTGACGCGAAGGTAATCGAGCGCTTGAACGAAGCACTGTTTCTGGAACTGGGCGCGATCAACCAATACTGGTTGCATTACCGTCTTCTTGATGATTGGGGTTACGGCCTGCTTGCAAAAAAAGAGCGGGAAGAATCTCTCGAAGAGATGGCCCATGCTGACAAGATTATTGAGCGTATCATATTCCTTGAAGGTCATCCTAACCTCCAGACGGTTGCCCCGCTGAAAATCGGTCAGAATGTGAAAGAAGTTCTTGAAGCCGATCTTGAAGGCGAATTTACCGCCAAAGCTTCATATGCAAAGTCGCGCGAGATCTGTCAGGAAAGCGGTGACTACGTCTCAATGCGCATTTTTGAGGAACTGCTTACCGACGAAGAAGGTCATATCGATTTTCTTGAGACCCAACTCGAGCTTCTTGAGAAAATCGGTGAAGAGAAATATGGCCAGCTAAACGCACAACCCGCCAATGAGGCTGGTGAATAAACACGCACTTGGCGACAAAAGACCCACTTTCCACATGAAGGGACACTAGACTTCTCAACAGAACGCTAGTGCCTGGGGCGGCGGGCTATTCTCGGCTTCCAGTTGACCCAAATAACCAATGAACTCGTAACATCCTGTTTATGAATAGCACTCGCCCAACTGTGGGTAGTATCAGCCATTTGCAGCAGCCTTTAGCTCATCGATACCGAGCAATTTATCAATTCTATATCGGTTAACGGCAAGATCTTCGATTGTGTATTTGTCCAGCACATTGAAGAATGCTGCCAAGGCTTCGCGAAGAGCAGAATTCAATTCACATGAGTCTACCAGCGGGCAGTCGGCACCTTCTTCACTGAAGCATTCTGCCATATTGAAATTATCTTCGGTAACCCGAACAACTTCTGAAAGGCGGATATCGCTTGCATCTCTTGAAAGCTTTATGCCTCCGTTTCGGCCTCTGATACTTTCCACCAGACCATTTTTGGTCAAAGGCTTGAGGATTTTGAACAGGAACAGCTCTGAAAGACCGTACGCCTTGGCAATCTCTGGAATCTGGCTAAGATTTTCCTTGTTTGCCGCGCAATACATCATGATCCGTATCGCGTAGTTGGTTTGTTTGGTCAGACGCATGTTTTTGCCTACTCATAATAACTAGACTTTTTTATACAAGAATTAAGACATCACAATCCAGTACATTCTCAAAAAAGTTCCAGGTTTTTCGACATCAGGCGCCTAAATCACTCCGCTCCAATGTCCAAACGCTTCTACGACACCCGGTAAATCACCCATCCTGCTGATGACGGTTTCCGCACCTGCGTCTATCAACTGGTCAGAATGCCCCCGATAGCTGTGCGTTGCACCAGTAAAACCTATGACACGGCACCCTGCCCTGCGCGCGCCTTCAACTCCAGGCACAGAATCTTCTACGACAATCGTATCTTGGGGCGACACCTCGAACTCTTTCAGCGCTTTGAGAAAAATATCTGGTCTTGGTTTGAACAATGGCGGGTCGACCTCCTGCGCCGAGAATACATAAGGTCTGAACTTGTCATGCAAACCAACGCGGGTGAGAACCTGCTTCAAACGTTCGGGCGGAGAATTGGAACAAATGCACCGAGCCTGATCCAACAGATCCAAAACCGTATCAGCGCCGGGAATGAGTTGGGCTTCGGCAATCACCTTTTCATTCACAAGTTTTCGGGTTTCAGGAATTACCCGATCCGGCAATTCCATTCCCAAATCCGTTTCAATGGCTTTTCGAACATCATGCGCGCTCAGACCAGCCATCCGTTGTGAAAACTCATGGATATCCATTTCCACTCCGAACTCCGAATAGACCTCAAGTTCCGCAGCAGCAGCGACAATTTCGGAATCGATCAAGACACCATCACAGTCAAAAATCACAAGCTGAATTTCTGGCACAACACTTCCTTTCGAATCGTAACCCATTGTTTACCCTATTCGGTAAGAATTGGCTCATCATAAACCCGTTTGTATTGCGTAGGGTGCAGAAAATGAGCGTTCTCAAGCTGGCCGATCTTGGCCGCACATCCAAAGGCGGTCAGCCTTGGCTAAATTCCATTATAAAAGGCGATTGTGTCGCTGCGCTGGAACAACTTCCTGAAAACTCAGTTGATGTGATCTTCGCTGACCCGCCCTACAATCTCCAGTTGGAGGGAGAGTTGCATAGGCCCGATCAATCCAAGGTTGATGCGGTAGACGATCATTGGGATCAATTTTCAACCTTTGAAGCTTATGATGCATTTACACGCGCATGGATGCTTGCCGCTCGCCGTGTATTAAAACCAACCGGCACCATTTGGGTGATTGGCTCATACCACAACATATTCCGGGTCGGGACAACACTACAGGATCTTGGGTTCTGGGTGCTCAACGATATTATCTGGCGCAAAACCAACCCGATGCCCAATTTTCGGGGGCGCCGTTTCACCAATGCTCATGAAACCATGATCTGGGCCTCTCCCTCGCAAGACGCAAAGGGATACACATTTAACTACGACGCCATGAAAATGGCTAATGATGAAGTGCAAATGCGTTCTGATTGGCTCTTTCCGATTTGCAATGGTGGTGAGCGGTTGAAAGATGAGAACGGTGACAAAATTCATCCCACTCAAAAGCCGGAAGCGCTGCTGCACCGGGTGATCATGTCTTCATCCAAGCCGGGCGATGTTATTCTTGACCCGTTCTTTGGATCAGGAACCACCGGGGCTGTCGCCAAGCGTCTTGGCCGCAACTTTGTCGGAATTGACCGCGAAGACAAATATATCAAGGCGGCGATTGAGCGTATTGATGCTGTTGAAGTTGTGAAATCTCCTCAACTGGTGGTGACTACCGGAAAGCGAGCCGAGCCTCGTGTTGCTTTTGGCTCTCTCATTGAAACCGGTTATCTGAAGCCAGGCGCCATTCTTTCAGATTCCAAGAAACGTTGGAAAGTTAAAGTTCGCGTCGATGGGTCGCTAGAATATGAAAACGAGACGGCTTCCATTCACAAAATGGGCGCGAAAGTTCAGGGATTGGACGCCTGTAATGGTTGGACATTCTGGCATTTCAGGGATGGTAAAAAACTACTGCCTATTGATGACCTGAGAAAAGCCTATCGCTCAGAGGTCATGGCAGCAGGGGCTTAGGCTCCAAGCGCTATTGGAGTGTATCGACATCACTTTGAGTGACGGTGTAATTCGCTGTGAACTCAACAATGTCGCCCGGTGCAAGATTGTCCCAAACACCATCAGCAACCGCATCACTGGAGTCTCCTGCCACACCATTGTCCGCGAGGAGGTTTTCGCCTGTTGGAACGGGCGGTGGACCACTGCCATTATGGCTGTCTGAAAGCGCTATGTTCGAGATCGTCTGATTACCTGTATTGGTTACGCGATAGGTATAGGTGACCGTGACACCCTGTGGCACGTTAAGAGTGTCGGAAGCCGTTTTGGTTACTGAAATTGCCGCATCACGCGGAATGGATGTTTGCGCGGTGGAGTTGTTTGAAACAGCAGGCACACCGCCAGCAGATGCACCGCTTGCGCTCGCTGTATTTGATACTCCGTCAGTAATGCCACCGGCATTATCGACATCTAGTTGGCTCAGCGTATAAGTTGCGGTGAAAACCTGCGTCGCACCAACGGCGATCGCTGCTGAAGCCGGTGTAAATGCGGACAAGGTTCCTGTCCCAGCGATACCGTTAAAAGTTGGACCAACATCGGATATCGCAACTCCGGAAACCGGAACGTTTCCGGTGTTTTGGACTGTGTATGAGTAGGTGATCGTATCGCCACCATCGGTCAAAAGAGAATTTCCACCGGCTGCAAAGGTTGGTGTGCCAGCGGCTTTTGATAGCGTGATTGCCGGAATTTCACGCACAACAATCTGGCTGTCACTGTTCGATTGCAATCGAGTTGCAAATGCCTGGCCGGGCGTACCAACCGCAGCAGTTGCGATATTGGTAACATTGGCTGACCCGGCGTCTGTGGCAGTTGTCACGTATGACGCAGTACAGACGAATGTGCCGCCCGTTGGAACAGGTGTCGCAATTGCAGGACATGTAAACGTACCAATCTGGTCATCAGAAATCTGTATGTCCTGTGCCGTATTGATGGGCAGTGGTCCATCATTGGTAATGGTGTAGGTGTAGTTGATTGTTTCACCGGCCCCCACATAACTTGGAATGTCGGCAGATTTGACCATGCTTATCGATTGATTGACCACGATCAGGGAACTTGACCAGATACCGATCCCCCTTGCTGCAGCATCGGCATTGGTAATTCCAAGCACATTCTCTATCGACTCATCATAAGCGACTGTTGTTGTTGTTGTCCCCGCGGGCCAGGTTGCCAAAATGGAGCCATTGTCGTCTCCCGCTGAACTGGGTGAAGCCGCAGCCCCGGTGTTGTAGATACACTGTGCCTGATTGGCTGCAATTGCTCCCGTTGCACCGGAACCGGTCGCTGGCCCGATTCTAACACTTGTTGCAGCAGAAAGAGGGTTCACGAGAGCCAGCGTGGGATTTCCTGCGTCACCTGTGAGCGTTACAAAATCACAACGGTCAGTGGTCGCGTTGTTGTCCACTGAGTCGATATCGCTGATCACAAATGACACACTGTCTACTGGAATTGGATTGCCACCACTAAGAAATGATAGCGAGGCGGTGTTTGTGGCTTCTCCTATGCCGCTTAAACCCGCACCCGAATCCCAAATTGTACCTATAGAGGTTTGCGTGCCAAAAAATCCGACTTCATCAAGCGGAAATCCACCGACCGGCGTTCCACCCACTTGCGTAATGGTTGCACTTACATCCAATTGAAACCCAAATTGATCAGTAAGTGTGAAATTTACCGGTCCATTTGCACCTGCAGGCCAGTTTGGATTGACACCAAGCTGTATGGAAAAATCGCCAGCCGCGACATGGCCAAAACACATCAGAGACAATGGAATTGAGGTAAGTGAGGCCTTCGTGTATTTCCCAACAGAGCGGATCGCGGCAAACAATTCACTCCCTAGGTTGTCCATCATAGCAAACATGATCAGAATCTCTGCATCTTGGCTATGAGTCGTCCCCACACTCCCGGAGACTCATCGATTAGGTATTTATCTTATTTTGCAACGCGTTGTGAGTCTGCCACTGTCAAAACCTTGTGCATAACCTTAGGTAAGGCTTCGTTTTTTATGTCCCGGAAAGCGCACCACCAACCGTTCATATCAGTATCGCCTTTGATTTGGATAACCCAGACTTCAAGTTCCAAATGAAAGTGGGTAAAGGTGTGTTTTGCGTTCCCCATCAGTTTCCAATCCCCTTTGACTGGTGCATTGACCGTGCCCACTGCTCCATCTTGTGAAGCGGTCCAGTCGGTTGTTGGAACCTGTGTCATTCCTGCAAGAAGGCCTTTATCTGGGCGTTTACAGAGAAACACTTCATCTGCCTGATTGAGCAACACATAGGCCGCTCCTACCCTCGTCGGCTTTTTCTTCTTTGGTTCTTTTAGCGGGTAAGTGTTCTGATCGCCATGGGCAAAGCCTTCACATACAGCATTCACCGGGCACAGTCTGCAAACCGGATTGCGTGGCGTGCAGATTGTAGCCCCTAAATCCATTGTGGCTTGGGCAAATTCACCAGGAATTTCAGTATCAAGTGATGCTTCAACCAGAGACCTCACTTTTGCTTTTGCCTTTGGGAAAGTTTCAGTGATCCGGTGGGTTCTGGCGAACACACGCTCTACGTTTCCATCTACAACGGGCACCGCCTGACCGAATGCAATTGAAGCGATGGCGGCGGCTGTGTAATCCCCAATGCCGGGAAGTTTCTTCAATTTGTCATAGGATTCGGGAAAACGTCCATTGTGATCGAGCACAATCTGGTCGGCGCATTTCTTGAGGTTTCTTGCGCGTGAATAATAACCCAATCCCGCCCACGCTTTCAGCACATCTTCGAGGTCTGCAGCCGCGAGGTCGTGGATGTTG
>JAAUYH010126917.1_pt1 | contig 18093 bp, 22 predicted proteins | sample 7278061 | NCBI WGS metagenome assembly JAAUYH01 (sample SAMN14350203, study PRJNA611818) | marine sediment metagenome | isolation source: surface marine sediment (0.6m) | place: French Polynesia: Moorea | collected 2018-08 | reverse complement strand
GTCGATCGGCTCCGCCGATCGACCATGTGGATGTCCGCGGATGTCGACCGGGAGTGTCGACATGTAACTGGCGGAAGGTGTGGGATTCGAACCCACGGTGACCCGGAGGCCACAACGGCTTTCGAGGCCGCCCCATTCGTCCGCTCTGGCAACCTTCCGGAGACGACGTTAGCGACGCCCGGGGAGCCCGCCAACGCTGGTTTCGTTCTTGGAGCTTCCCGGCGCCGAACTGACTCGTCGGCTCGGTCCGGCGGCCCCTCAGGGCCAGGTGTAAGGTGCGGGCACTCAACGCCGGACAAGGAGACCCGTGATGTTGCCCAAGTCGATCACCATGCTTCTGAGTGCCCTTCCCGCTGACGAGGTCAGCGCCCACTGCGACGGCCCATGCGGTGTCTACGACCCGGCCTCGGCCCGAATCGCGGCCGAGGCGGTCCTGTCGATGACCAAGAAGCTGATCGACGCGGGACCGGCCACGTCTCTCGAGGAGCAGAACACCCAGAGCCGCTACATCGCCATCAAGGAGGAGCAGGCTCACCTGGCCAAGACTGAGCTGCTGGTGCTCTGGACCGACTACTTCAAGCCTCCCCACCTCGAACAGTTCCCCGAGCTCCACGACACTTTCTGGAAGGCAGCCAAGCTGTGCTCTGAGGTCAAGGTGCACGTGAGCCTCGAGGCCGCCGAGGGCCTCATGACAGCCATCGAGGAGATCCATGACATGTTCTGGGCCTCCAAGAGCCGCGACGTCACCTGGTACACCGCCAGCTGACCCCCATTCCGGGCGCCGGTTGGGCCGAGCTCGGCCGTTGGCTACTACGTCGCCGCATCCGCCTGCGGGTCACGGGCGACTCCATGGTGCCAACTCTCACCGACGGTGACCTCGTCTTCGTAGACCCCCGGAGGGTGGACATAGTCGCCGGATCGATCGTGGCCGCGGTCCACCCGACCCGAGCCGACCTGCGGATCGTCAAGCGGGTGGAGTCGGTCGACACCGACCGGCACATCTTCCTGCGCAGTGACAATGAAGATGCTGTCGACGCGTCCGACAGCCGCACCTTCGGTGCGATCAAACCCGGCCAGGTGATCGGGCGTGTCACCAGCCGTATCGCCGGTCGTGGTTAGCGGCGGGCGTCGAAGAAGTCGCTCAGCAGCCGGCCGCAGTCGTCGGCCAGCACACCCATCGTGACGTCGTACTCGTGGGGGAACCGGGGATCGGCGCCGACGTTGTACAGCGACCCGAGGGCTCCGGCCTTGGGATCCATTGCGCCATAAACGACGCGGGCGATGCGGCTCTGCTGGGCCGCGCCGGCACACATGACACATGGCTCGAGCGTGACCACGAGGGTGCAACCATCGAGCCGCCACGACCCGAGCAGCGCCGCCGAATCCCGAATGGCCAGCACCTCGGCATGGGAGGTGGGATCGCCGGTGAGCTCCCGCTCGTTGTGACGCGACGCCAGCACCTGCCCGTCGGCTGCGATGATCGAAGCCCCGACGGGCACGTCGTCGTGGTCGAGCGCTCGCCGGGCCTCGGCGATCGCCAACTCCATCAGGTCGGCGTCAGAATCCACAGGCGCAGTATGGCAGCCCACCGAACCGGCCGATCAGGTCACGGTCACGAGCACAACCGGCAATGTCAGCAATGCCAGCAGGGTCGTTGCGAGCACACTGCGGGTGACTCGCTCGGGCTCGAGATCGAACTCGAGCGCAACGACGGCGCAGAACACTGCCGGCGGCATCGACGACTGAATGACGAGGACACCGAAGGCATCGCCGTCGAGATCGAGGGCACGTCCCAGCCCTGCGGCAACGAGTGGCACGAGGGCGAGCTTGGCGACGGCGACGAGGCCCAGGTCGACGTCGGGGCGCAGTGAGGTGCTCTGAGCGAGCTGCATTCCGAGCGTGAGCAGCATGACCGGGATCAGGGCATTACCGAGCAAGCCGACCGAACGATCGATAGCGGTCGGGAAGGACCAATCGGTCACGTTCATGATGATGGCGAGCGCGGCCGCCAACGACATCGGAGCAGTGAGAGCTCGCCGGACGCCCTCCCTGACGCCTCCGTCGCGAGACGTGGCGAGAGCGATACCGAGGATCATGCCGGGCACGTTGATCGCGATCATGAGCACCGCGGCGAAGGGGATGGCCTCCTCTCCGAAGGCGAACGCCGAGATGGCCAGTCCGGCGTTGCCGACGTTGCCATAGGCGCTGCTCATCGCCGCCGCGCTGGTGCGCGACCGGCCGAGCTCGAGAGCGCGCCCGGCGAACGCTGTTGCCGCTACAGCCGCAGCCATCGCGACCCAGGCAGCTGCGACCAACCGGAAGACGACCGACCGATCGAGCTCGGCGTCGGCGAACACGTCGAGGACGAAGGCGCCGCCCAGGATCCAGAAAGCCAGCCGAGACAGGGTCTGGACGTCGAAGTCGAGAAGTCGCCCCGCCAGCCAACCGACGCCCACGACGAGCACCACCGGTCCCATCACGTCGACGAGCAGTTCGGCTACGGACATCGGGAAACCCTAGAAGAACGACGAACCGAGAGGTGCGGCCCACGACTGCCCCGCCCACCGGCCCGGACAGATCGAGCGGTGTGGAACAAACAGCCGCCCACGACTGCCCCGCCCACCGGCCCGGACAGACCGAGCGGTGTGGAACAAACAGCCGCCCACGACTGCCCCGCCCACCGGCCCGGACAGACCGAGCGGTGTGGAAGTTATCGCGGAGGAGGTGGGATTCGAACCCACGGTGAGTTTCCCCACACACGCTTTCCAAGCGTGCCGATTCGGCCGCTCTCGCACTCCTCCTGGACTCGGGCGGGCCCGAGCCAGGGCTCAACGATACCGGTGGGCGGGGACGCTCAGGTAGCCGACCAGCCTCCGTCGAATCCGACGACCTGTCCGGTATGGAAGCGGGCGGTTCCGTCGAGAAAGCCGAGGCAGAAGGCGGCGAACTCCTCCATGGTGCCGAGCCGGCCCATCGGGACGTTCTTGGCGAGCTTGGCCATGCGTTCGGGGTCGTCGAGTCCCATGGCGGCCCGGAACATCGGGAAGTCCATGAAGTTGGTGCCGACTGCATTGACCTGCACACCGGAGCCGGCCAGTTCGGCCGCCAGGTTCCTTACGAGCATGTTGGCACCGGCTCGCGTCGCCGAATAGAGCGGTGCGTTCGGCGTCGGCTTGATGCCCGACGAACTCGTGATGGCGAGGATCTGACCGGAGCCAGCGTCGACCATGGGGCGAGCGAAGGTACGAAGGGCGCGATAGGGCGCCTCGAGGTTGCCGGCTACGACCTTCTCGAAGTCGGCATCGGTGCTGTCGAGCAGCCTGCCCATCACGATGTCGCCACTGAAGAACACCGCCGAGTCGACGCGCCCGTAGGCGTCCATCGCCATGTCGAGCAGGCGGGGCGCTGATGCCGGGTCGGAGAGGTCGGCCACCTGGTCGACCACCCAGCTGTCGCGGCCGGCGGCTTCGACGTGGTCGATCACTTCGGGCGTGGGATCGCCGAGTACCAGGTCGAAGCCGGCGTCGGCCAGCGCCATGGCGAGAGCGGGCCCCACGTAGAACTTTGCGTTGGCTACGATCGCCACCCGGTTGTCGTGCATGGGGGAAACCTAGTGGCGGCGTTTACTCGATACGGAAGCCGCTCAGACCCTCCGGGTGCTCGTCGACCACGTCGACTGCAGTGACCGACGCAAACGTAGGACCGGAACGGCACCACTCGAGCAACTCGGCGACGGCCTCGGGTTCGCCTTCGACGACCACCTCGACGGTGCCGTCGGTACGGTTGCGAACGGACCCGGCAACTCCGAGGCGGGCTGCGACCCGAGAACACGAGGCCCGGAACCCGACGCCCTGGACCCGTCCGCTCACCACAACCCGGTTGCGTGTCTGCACGGCGGAAACGGTAGCGGCGGGTCATCGCGTCTACGCTCGCCGGCCATGACTCCCGAAGAATGCACCGCCCGCCTCGCCTCGCCGATCCAGGACCTCGGCGCCTTTTTCTACTTCGACGAGAGCACGATCAGCTGGGGCAAGGAGAACGTGGGGCTCGACGGATTCCGGTTCTACATCCTCGGCCGGGGCGGAGTCCTGGGCGATGCGCCGGCGGCCGTTGTGCGAGCCGCCTTCGGGTACTTCCGCGACAGCCTCATCGAGCGCATGTGGACGACCGGCCTCGAGCGCACCACGGCCGGTAGTGCCCGCGAGGTCGCCCAGGCCTATCTCGAATGCGCATACCGGTTCGGCGCACAGCGGTTCGGCGGCATCACGGTCGATGCGTTCAATTCCTCGGCTTCGACTGTCATCGGCGCGGTCGACGGGGCCGGATTGTCACTGTTCGAGGGCTACCGCTCGATGCCCTCACCGTCCGAGCCAGTCGACCTGGCGTGCCACAACTCGATCCTGCTCCGGGAGCTTCGAGGCAGTGTTCACCTGGCGGCTGTGGCAGCGGCGGGCATTCGCTCAGATGTTGCTCATGCCATCCGGCGACCTGACGATCTGAGACTGTTCGGGCTCGACGATGAGCCGCCGGTGATCACCGACCACGACCGCCACCTGCTCCAGCAGGCCGATCGCCTGACCGACGACACGATGGCGGTGCTGTTGGGCGCCATCGACGACGACGGGCGTAGGACCCTCGTCGAGACAGCTGAGGCGATGCACGCCGCCCTTTGAGCGTCTCCTCGGTTGCGAAGGCAACCCTTCGGGTTGCTCGAAGTGTCGACATGTGATCGCCGTATACTGATGGAGCGCCCGCCTTGGGGTGTGACGGTCGGGTCCTGTGCAACGGGAGCCCGTGAACCGAGTCAGGGCCGGGAGGCAGCAGCTCTCAGCGGTGCCTTCCGTGTGCCGCAGATCGCCTGGCCGTCACTCCCGAAGGCGGGCGCTGACCCGTTTTCCACAGGAGCGGGCACAGGGTGCCTAGACAAGGGTGCCTGGCACCTTCCAGAGGCCTGGGTGCCTGGCACCTTTGGGGGGTGAAGGTGCCAGGCACCTTGCTTGATCGTTTTGGAGCTTTGTTGAACTGGCTGTAGCTTCTCTGCGGCCTCAGTGGCGGTGGGTATGGCTGAGACGGAGGATCCGTATCGCCAGTCTCTGAGCTCGGTGGGACCTGAAATCCACAAGAAACCGAGGCGGGCGTTATCCGGGAGGAAACCGTGATTCAAGAATTCAAAGAGTTCGTCAACAAAGGCGGCGTGTTCGAGGCCGCTGTAGGCCTGATCCTCGCCCTGGCCTTTGCACCTGTCGTGCAAGGTCTGGTCGACCACATGATCATGCCGATCGTGGCCCGCATCTTCGGCCAGCCCGACTTCAGCGACCTGAAGATCGGCCTTGGCGGTGAGGAAGAGGTCACGCTCGACGACGGCACCGTCGTCCTGCAGGAGCCCGCCATCGAGTACGGCGCCTGGCTCACCATCGTGATCGGCTTCCTGCTGATCGCCCTCGTGATCTTCATGCTCGTCAAGGCCTACAACCGGGCCAACCCGCCGGAGCCCGAAGAGGAAGCCGGCCCGACCGAGATCGACCTGCTCACCGAGATCCGCGACGGTCTCGCCAAGTAGCGCACGGTCCGCTCCGGCGGACGATGATCGACGATCGGAGCGGCATCGGCCCAACGCCGGTGCCGCTTCGGCCGTTTTGCGCGACGGTCCCCGACGGCAACTCTCGTCTCCGGCCGTAGCCTCGAACGAATGCACCCCTGGCAGGTCCTGCACTCGCTGTCGAGCGGAAGCGACGCGCCCAAGGGCATCGACCGGGCCACCGTGCGCCGGGTCTGGCAGTTCTCCCTCCCGTACCGGGCGATGGTCGTCGGCTTCATGGTCCTCATCGTCGCCGGCACCGTCATCGGGCTGATCCCCACCCTCGCCTTCCGCGACATCATCGACGTCGGCATCCCCGAGGGCATCGAGGGCGACCGCAGCCGCCTCAACTGGGTGGGCCTGCTCGTAGTGGCCGCCGCTTTCGCTGCCGCCGGAATCTCGATGGTGGAACGCTGGCTCTCCTCGCGCATCGGCGAGGGCATCATCTACGACCTTCGCGACCGTCTCTTCCGTCACGTTCAGGACATGCCGCTCGGGTTCTTCACGCAGACACAGACGGGCGCCCTCATCTCCCGCCTCAACAACGATGTGATCGGCGCCCAGCGGGCGTTCACGACGTTCCTCTCGACCGTCATAGGCAACGTCATCAACCTCCTGATCACGCTCGTGACGATGTTCTACATCGAATGGCGGCTCACCCTGCTCAGCCTGGTGATCCTGCCGTTCTTCATCATCCCGTCGCGCCGGGTGGGTGCCCGCATGGCCGACATCACCCGCGAGTCGATGGAACTGAACGCCTCGATGAACACGACGATGACCGAGCGGTTCAACGTCTCCGGGGCGCTGCTCGTGAAGCTGTTCGGCCGACCCGTCGCCGAGGCCGATGACTTCGCATTGCGGGCCGCCCGGGTTCGCGACATCGGCGTGCGTTCGGCCCTGTACGCCCGCACATTCATGGTGGCGATGACCCTCGTCGGCGCTCTCGGCACCGCCGCCATCTACTGGATCGGCGGCCAGCTAGTGATCGACGGGCGCCTCTCCGTCGGCGACCTGGCGGCACTGAGCCTGCTCGTCGTACGGGTGTACCTGCCGCTGACCGCTCTCACCAATGCCCGCGTCGACGTGACGAGCGCCCTCGTCTCGTTCGAACGTGTCTTCGAGATCCTCGACATGCCCAACCCGATCGAGGACGCCTCCGACGCCGTCGACCTGCCATCGGTTCGGGGCGAGCTCCGGTTCGACGACGTCAGCTTCACATATCCGGCGGCCGGCGACACCACCCTCGAGTCACTCGAGGACACGACCAGCCGAGCCTTCTCCAACGGCGGAACCGAACGGCAGGTGCTCCACGACATCACTGCCCACATCGAGCCCGGCCAGCTCGTCGCCATCGTCGGCCCGTCGGGCGCCGGCAAGTCGACGATCACGAGCCTCGTTCCCCGCCTCTACGACGTCACCGCCGGCGCCATTCGAATCGACGGGCACGACGTCCGATCCGTGACCCAGAACAGCCTGCGCGAATCGATCGGCGTCGTTAACCAGGACCCCCACATGTTCCACGACACAGTGGCCACCAACCTGCGCTACGCCAAGCCCGATGCGACGATGCAGGATCTGGTCGACGCCGCTACGGCCGCCCGCATCCACGACGTGATCACCTCTCTGCCCGACGGTTACGAGACGGTCGTCGGCGAGCGGGGCTACCGGCTCTCGGGCGGCGAGAAGCAGCGGCTCGCCATCGCCCGCATGTTGTTGAAGGATCCGGCGATCGTGATCCTCGACGAGGCTACGAGCCATCTCGACACCGAGAACGAAGCATTGATCCAGGCCGCGCTCGAAGAAGCGCTGGCGGGCCGCACGTCGCTCGTCATTGCTCACCGGCTGTCGACGATCACCGCCGCCGATCAGATCATCGTGCTCGACGAAGGTCGCATCGTCGAGCGTGGTCGCCACGACGAGCTGCGCGCTCTCGGAGGCCTCTACGCCACCCTCTACGAGAACCTCCTGCGGGTCGACGTCACCCCCGCCGGGTAGGTTCGCGGCCGTGGACCAACAGTTGTTCGTCGAGGCACCGCCCGACCCACCCCGGGGCGAGGCCAGCTTCACCGTCGCCGAGCTCGGCGCGCTCCTGACCGGCGCCCTCCAACAGGTGTTCCCAGACGATCTGTGGGTCGAGGGCGAGATATCCAACCTGACCCGGTCGAGGGCCGGCCACGTCTATTTCGATCTGGTCGAGCCAGCCCGGCCCGGCACCCACTCGCCCGCCCGCATCTCGGTCGTGCTGTTCAGCCAGACCCGCCAGATCGTCAACAGCCAGCTCAAGCGCCAGAACGTCGGTCGGCTCGGCGACGGAATGGCCGTGCGCATCCGGGCGGCCGTCGACTTCTACCCACCCCAGGGTCGGCTGCAGCTCCGTATGACCGGCATCGACCCCCGCTACATCCTGGCGGCGATGGCGGCCGAGCGCGATGCCTTGATCAGCCGGCTCCACGCCGAGGGAGTCACCGAAGTCAACAAGGCCCGCCCCATTCCGCTGGTGCCGCTGACCGTCGGCTTGGTCACCAGCGCTGTCAGCGCCGCCGCCGGCGACTTCCTGAAGGAGCTCGACGGCTTCGGGTTCGGCTTTCAGGTCGTGGCCGTCGACGCCCGGGTCCAGGGCGAGCTGGCGCCGAGCGCCCTGATCGGCGGTTTGCGAGCGCTCTATCGGGAAGACGTCGATGTGATCGCAGTGGTTCGGGGCGGAGGAGCCCGGGGTGACCTCTCGGTGTTCGACAACGAGCGCCTGGCCCGCACCATCGCCGCCAGCCCGGTTCCCGTGTTCACCGGTATCGGCCACGAGATCGACCGGTCGGTCGCCGACGTCGTGGCCCACACGTCGTTCAAGACCCCGACCGCCGTCGCTGCCGCGCTCGGCCAGCAGGTGACCGCGTTCGTCGACCAGACCGAACGAACATGGGCCCACATCCGTCGACAGGCGAAGCACCGCCTCGACAACGCCCACCGCGATCTGGCTACGGCGGCCCGCAGGGGGTCCTCGGCCTGTCGGGAATCGCTCGTCATCGCCGACCAGCGCCTCGAGTCTCGCCGCCGGGCCCTGCCCTCGCTCGCCGATCGTGTCGTGCGCACCAACCTGACCACCATTGACCACCTCCAGGCCCGACTGCGGGCTTCTGACCCGGCGACGCTGCTCTCCCGGGGTTGGTCGATCACGCGGACCGACGCAGGTCGGATAGTCCGCACCGTCGACGACGTCGGCCCCGGAGACACTCTCGTGACAACTCTCGCCGACGGGTCGGTGAGCAGCCAGGTCGTCTCCGTCGAGCGCAAGGAGCAGGCGCCATGAACGAATCCCCGTCCCTCGAACCCCCGATCAGCTACGCCGACGCCGTGGCGGAGCTCGACGACATCCTGACCGAGCTCGAGGACGAGGCGCTCGACGTCGACGTGCTGTCCGACCGTGTCGAACGGGCTTCCACCCTCATTCGCTTCTGTCGCGATCGCATCGGCGCAGCCCGGACCCAGGTCCACCAGATCGTCGCCGACCTCGACGAGCTCGCCGATGACGAGGACGGCGAAGAGAACGACGACGACTGACATCATGACCGGGACCGCTGCACTGACCGAACCGGCTTCTCGCGTCGACGCCGAGCTCCGTCGCGTACTCGGCTCATACCGAGCCGAGTGGGTCGAGATCGATGAACTGCTGGGAGCCCCCGTCGACACCCTCGAGAGGCTGGTGCTGTCCGGCGGTAAGCGGATCCGCCCCGCCATGGCCCACTGGGGTTTCGTGGGCGCGGGCGGAGAGCCCGACGATCCCCGCTCGTCACGCCTCGGTGCCGCGCTCGAGCTCATGCAGGCGTTCGCTCTCTTTCACGACGATGTCATGGATGGCTCGGCCACCCGCCGAGGAGTGCCGACGGCCCACGTTCTCGAGGCCGACCGGCATGTACAGCAGGGCTGGCGGGGCGAGGCCCGTCGCTACGGCGAGGCGGTTGCGGTACTCGCCGGCGACATCGCCCTCGTGCTGTCCGACGTACTGCTCAGCGACGTGCCCGCCACCGTCCGACGACTATGGGACGACTTGCGAATCGAAGTGAACCTGGGGCAGTACCTCGACGTGGTCGGCTCGGCCCGGGGCACCGCCGATCTCGCCATGGCCGAGCGCATCGTCGAGTACAAGACCGCCCGCTATACGATCGTCCGACCGCTGCAGATGGGTGCGGCCCTCGCCGGGCGCACCGATCTGGCCGAAGGTCTGGCTGCCGTCGGTACACCGATGGGCATTGCCTTTCAATTGCGCGACGACCTACTGGGAGCACTTGGCGACAGCGGCGCCACCGGCAAGCCGGTCGGCGACGACCTGATCGAGGGCAAGCCGACGCCGCTCCTCATGCTGGCCCGAGAGCGGGCCGACGCCAAGCAGCTGGCGACTCTTCAGCTGGTCGGCACCGATCTCTCCGCCGCCGAGGTCTCCGAGCTCCAGCGCGTCATCCGGGCGACGGGAGCGGCCGACGAGATCCAAGAGCGCATCTCGGAATTGACGGCCGAATCCCAGGCGGCTCTCGCCGAGAGCGGGCTGTCGGAGTCGGCCCAGGTCGGTCTCGCCGAGATCGCCGACTTCCTGGCCGGGCGCGAGGGCTGAGCGGTGGTCGACGACAGCAACCCCGATCAAGTCCGCGCCGAGGCCGAACGGCGCCGCACCTTCGCCATTATCAGCCACCCTGATGCCGGCAAGACCACTCTCACCGAGAAGTTCCTTCTCTACGGCGGGGCACTGGGGACCGAGGCCGGCGCCGTGAAGGCCCGGTCCGGTCGCCGCTCGGCCACGTCAGATTGGATGGAGCTGGAACAACAACGCGGCATATCGATCACGTCGACAGTTCTGCAGTTCACCTACCGCGATCGTGTCGTCAACTTGCTCGACACCCCCGGCCACCGCGACTTCTCCGAAGACACGTACCGGGTTCTGGCCGCCGCCGACGCCGCAGTCATGGTGCTCGACGCCGCCAAGGGGATCGAGCCCCAGACGTTGAAGCTGTTCGAGGTCTGCCGCGACCGCGACATCCCCATCCTGTCGTTCATCAACAAGTGGGACCGGCCCGCCCTCGAGCCTCTCGAGCTGCTCGACGATATCGAGAAACAGCTGTCGCTCACCCCGACCCCTCTGTCGTGGCCGGTCGGCACCGACGCTCAGTTCCGCGGGGTGCTCGACCAACGGTCGGGGGACTTCGTGCGTTTCACCCGCACCGCCCGGGGCGCCACGATCGCCCCTGAGGAGATCGTGCCGGCCGAACGTGCCCACGAGGAGGACGGCGAGCTCTACGATCACGCCGTCGAGGAGCTCGGTCTGCTCGAGGCGGTCGGCTCCGCATTCGACGAGGAGGCCTTCCTCGCCGGCATCATCACGCCCGTCTTCTTCGGATCAGCTCTCACGAACTTCGGGGTTCGACTACTCCTCGATGCCGTTGTCGACCTGACCCCGGCGCCGGCGTCGAAGGAAGCGGCCGACGGATCGCAACGGGCCCTCGCCGACCCCTTCTCGGGTTTTGTGTTCAAGGTGCAGGCCAACATGGATCGCGCCCACCGAGACCGCACCGCCTTCTTCCGGGTCTGTTCGGGCCGGTTCGAGCGAGGCATGGTCGTCACCCACGAGGCGAGCGGTAGGCCCCTGGCCACGAAGTACGCCCACACGGCGTTCGGAACCGACCGCGAAACGCTCGACGAGGCCTACCCGGGCGACATCGTGGGTCTCGTCAACGCCAACGATGTACGGATCGGCGACACGCTCTGGCTCGACAAGGCCGTCGAGTATCCGACCATCCCGTCGTTCGCCCCGCAGCACTTCGCGGTGGCAAGGGTCACCGACACGAGCCGCTTCAAACAGTTCCGGACCGGTGTGGCCCAGCTCGACGAGGAGGGTGTGGTGCAGGTCTTGCGCGATCCCGACATTGGCGACCAGGCGCCGGTTCTCGCGGCGGTCGGGCCCATGCAGTTCGACGTTGCCGTCCACCGGCTAGAGAACGAATTCGGAGCCCCGGTCGAGCTCAACATGACCAGTTACCAGGTGGCTCGGCGCACCGACGCCGAGTCGGCCCCCGAACTGAGGGCCATGCAAGGCGTCGACGTTCTCAGCCGGGCCGACGGCACGATGCTGGCCCTGTTCGAGAGTCCGTATTGGCTAGATCGGCTGCTCGGGGAACGGCCCGAGCTGGTGCTCGACAAGCTGGTGGCCAGCGGCTCCTGAATCGACCCGATGATGCGTCAGTCGGCGCGTACCTCAGTATCGGCGCTGTCGGCAGCATCGGCGCTGTCGGCCAGGTCGATGGGTTCGTCGATGTCGATCGTTTCGTCGGTGATGGCGCCGCGATCCTTCATCTTGGCAACGATCTTCTCGGTGATCTGCTCGCGCTTGTCGTCGGGGATCTGACTGGGAAGTCGTTCGCCGAGACGGTTACGCAGCTCGTCTTCGGTGAGCCCTTCCCATTCTTCGCGGTCCAGCGTGGCCTTGCGGGCGATGAAGGCGATGATGCCGACCAACGCAGCGAGAAACAGCAGCTTCTTCATGAGGTTCTCCTCTCGGGGGTCACGCGGACCCTACCCGCATTGTGCGAACGTCCGGCCCACGCCCCCGCCGGGTGGTTCAGTACGATGGCGCCCGTCGACGTACCAGGAGGACAAGGCAATGGCAGGTTTGGTCGAGGGACGAGTAGCCGTCATCACCGGAGCCGGACGAGGAATCGGCCGCGAGCACGCCTTGCTGCTGGCCTCGCGAGGAGCGAAGGTCGTCGTCAACGATCTCGGCGGTGATGTCGACGGATCGGGCGGCGACGTGTCTCCGGCCCAGCAGGTGGTCGACGAGATACGCTCTGCCGGCGGCGAGGCAGTTGTGAACGGAGCCAACGTGGCCGACTTCGACCAGGCGGGCCAGATGATCGCCCAGGCCGTCGAGGAGTTCGGCCGTCTCGACATCCTGATCAACAACGCCGGCATCCTTCGAGACCGCATGGTGTTCAAGATGGAGGAGTCGGACTGGGACGCCGTGATCGCCGTCCATCTGAAGGGCACCTTCGCCCCGACCCATCACGCGGCCGCGTACTGGCGAGAGCAATCGAAGGCGGGCGACCAGCCCGATGCTCGGGTCATCAACACGTCGTCGCCGTCGGGCATCTACGGCAACCTCGGCCAGAGCAACTACGGCGCGGCCAAGGCCGGCATCGCCGCCTTCACCGTCATAACCGCCATGGAGCTCGCCAACTACGGCGTCACCTGCAACGCCATCGCCCCGGCTGCATACACCCGCATGACGGAGAACTTGCCCGGCTGGAACGAGATGTCGGACGAGCAGAAGGGCGCTATGGATCCTCGCTGGATCGCCAATGTCGTCGCCTGGCTGGCATCACCGGAATCGGCGGGCATCACCGGGCGGGTCTTCGACGTAATGGGCGACCGAGTCGGCGTCGCCGAGGGTTGGGTTCTGGGGCCGCACCGCACCCAGCCCGACGAACCCGAGGGGTTGACCGAGATCATGCAGGAGATCTGCAACGAGGCCCGACTCAACTCGAACATGTTCGGCCAGCCCCAGGACGGTCCGGGTCGCCCCAGGCACGGGTTGTGAGGAGCGACGCTACAACCGTCGAGGACTACCTCGCCGAACTGCCCGACGACCGCCGCGAGGCCATAGAGGACGTTCGCGCTGTGATCCTCGCCAACCTGCCCGAGGGTTTCGTCGAATCGATGAACTGGGGGATGATCGCCTACGAGGTTCCACTCGAGGTCTTTCCGGAAACCTACAACGGTCAACCACTCATGTACGCCGCTCTGGCCTCCCAGAAGCGCCACATGGCCGTGTACCTGAGCGCCATCTATGCCGACCCCGAGCTCGACGCCTGGTTTCGCGAGTCCTACGAGGCCACGGGCAAGAAGATGGACATTGGCAAGAGCTGTGTGCGCTTCCGGTCGATGGACAACCTGCCGCTCGAACTGATCGGCGACGCGGTCAGCAAGGTCTCGCTCGACGAGTTCGTCGAGCTGTACGGCCGGCGCTAGCTCCAGCTGGCGGTACCGGCCGGGGCCAGAACCACCCAGGTCGATCCCGGCGCCAAGCTGACCGCGGCACCACCGGCGTCGCTCAGGGCGTAGCCCTGAGAGGGCCGATCGCGAGACCAGCTCCCCTCGGTGATGGTTCCGTCGCGCAGCACCCAGGCCGTTCCCGATCCGACGGTCTCGGCATCCACCGATGAGGCATCGATAGCCGAGGTCACGTAGGGAACGAACAGCACGACGACGTTGTCAGGGGCCAACGGTTCGCCCGTCCGGGTGACGTGCGCCGTTCCGTCCTGGTAGCGACGCCAGGTTCCGGAGGAGGCGTCCCAGTCGAACCGGAACGGCGAGCGGGCCTGCAGAGACAACGACGCTGCCGGCTTAGCTGAGGCGGAGGTCGTCGCCCCGTAGTCGAAGATCGACCGGGGAGTGCCTCCCCCGCCACAAGCGCCGAGACTCACCGGATCGACGAAGAGGTTGTCGGGAGCGCGGTAGCGGGAGTCGCGGGCGAACGGCGAGGTGTCGGTGTTGACGACCGGTACGAAGATGTCGTTTGCGGCTGCGCTGGCGAATTGCCGAGCCACACCCGGGTTGCTGCCCGAGTAACCGAGCACAGGCAATCCCAGGTTCCACACGATCTCGATGTCGGTGGTACGGCCGGACCGGACCGGGCCGACGTTCGCCGGCAGCTGGGAATGGAACACGGCCGCAAAGCGGGTGGCCGAGTACTCGATGCGTTCCTCGAAAACGATGTCGGCCTGGTCGAGACCGATCAAGGCTCGGCGACTGCCCGAGTTGTTGTTGGACACCTTGACGACGACTGCCGGTAGACCGGCCGGGACGGCCGCGTTCTGGCCGGTGAAGGGCGCCACGGTCTGTACAGGGGAGCCGAGCCCGGCGGCACACGACGGTCGAGGAATTCGAACAGGTGCCGGGCCGGCCGAAGCACTGGTCGGCACAGCCGAGGTCGACGGGGCAATCGTCGTTGTCGTCGTTGTCGTCGTTGTCGTCGTGCTGGGCGTGACCTCGCGGATGTACTCGTCGAAGTCCCACGTGGTTGCGAAGGACGGTGGACTCTCGACCAGCTCTCTCGGAGCCTCCCCCTCGTCGTCGCCGACCGCTCTGGCGATGACTTGGGTCGTCGAGGTGGCCGGAGCCATGGCCTCGGTCTCGAGATCGGAACCGGGATCCCCCGTCGCGACGAACGCGATGAGACCGACGAGTAGAACCGCGGCGCCGCCGCCGACAGCGACCGATGGGCGAACCATACGAGGCCAATCGGCACGTCGGCGCCGTTCGCAAGCCTTCAGCGCGCGATCGTGAAGACAGCGTCGAGGTAGCGGCCCTGGGTGAAGGTGACCGGGTGATCGATGCCGGCACCGGTGACCTCGGTCTGCTCGAGTCGCCGACCCGACGCGTCGGCTGCGGCCTCGACCGTGGTCAGCAACTGCGCACCATCGACCTGAGTGGAGCAAGAGGCCTGGACGTAGAGTCCTCCGGGAGTCGTCAATGCCAGCCCGAGCTCGGCCAGCTTCCGATAGGAAGCCAGGGCCCGCCGGCGTTCCGAGGCGGCTTTGGCGAACGCAGGAGGGTCGACGATGACGACGTCGTACAGGTCACGCGATCGGCCGAGCTCGCTCATCACCTCGAAGGCATCCCCCTCGGTCGTGTGGACGTCGACGTTGGGCAATCTGGCGACGTTGAGATCCAGGTTCCGTCGTGCGACCGCCAGCGCTCGACCCGAGATGTCGATGCAGTGAACGCGGGTGGCCCCGGCCACGGCTGCGTGGACGGCGAAACCTCCCCCGCTGCTGAACACGTCGAGCACCTTGCAACCTCGGGAGCGCGATGCGACCCGGATCCGATTCTCTCGCTGATCGAAGAAGTGACCGGTCTTCTGCCCGGTGATCACGTCGGCTTCGAAGGCGAGGCCGGCCTCGGTGAAACGAATCGGTCCGTCGGGCGGGGCACCGAAGACCGTCAGCCCATCGCCCAGGCCGACGGCGCGGGCGTGGGGACTCCGAGCCACCAATCGCCCGAGCCGGACGACGATCCGCTCCGGCTCGAGTACCTCGGTGACAGCGAGCAGCATCGAGCGGAGATGGGGTAGCCAGGCCGTCGTGTAGATCTTCACGACGATCGTGTCGGCGTAGCGATCGACGATCAGTCCCCCGAGCCCGTCGTTCTCGCCATGGACAACGCGATATCCGGTCGTTCCGGTATCGCGAAGGCCCGCCCGAATGCGTTGGGCCGCGGCGATGCGTTCGAGCCAGAACTCGTCATCGATCGCCCGGGGCGACCCTCGGTGAAGCACGCGAACTCGAATTGGCGATTCGCTGTCCCACAGGCCGATGGCCGCGAATCGTCGCTTGTCGTCGAAGATGACGGCGAGCGAGCCGCTCGGTGCGTTATCGGGCTTCGTCGAGACGACCGAATCGGCGTAGACCCACGGATGGCCACCTCGGATCTGGCGGAGAGCGTCGGCCGTCACCCGGACCGCGACGTTGCGGTCGGGTGCCGGCGGGAGTTTCAGTTGCAGCAGGTGCTCTCGGTTGCCGCGCCGAGCACCACGTTGTCGAACTGCTCGGCGTCCGCCTTCTTCACGTACCACTCCCACCGACTACCGGCTCCTTCGACCCAAGTCTCGGTCTTGGCTGCGTAGCAGCAGAGAGTGTCGTCGACCCCAGTCGTCTCGAGTCCGGAGTCGGTCAGACGGGCCTCGGCCGCCTCGACCTGTTCCGCAGTCTCGGTCTCGACACCCAGGTGATTGATCGAGCCTCCCGAGCCCTGCTGTTCGAACAGGACGAGCTTGAGGGGCGGATCGGCAATGGCCCAGTTCGCGTAGCCCGGCTTCACCTTTGCGGGCGGGGTGTCGAACATCTTGCTGTAGAAATCGATCGCCTCGTCGAGATCATCGACGTTCAGAGCGAGCTGTAGACGCATTTCGGACTCCTGGGGTTGGCGAGAGCTTCACTTCGAAGCTCTTCGATATGTTCACCTTGCCGAACGTATCGACATTTGTCAATATATCTGTATGGCTGATTCCGACACCCTCTTGTGCTGCGCTCCGCTCAGCACCCCCGACCTGTCGAACGACGATGCCGAGGAGCTCGCCGCGGTCCTCAAGGCATTGGCCGACCCGATTCGTCTTCGGGTGATCAGCCTGATCGCGAGCTCCGGCCCTGTCTGCGCCTGCGACCTGCCGGCGATTCTCGATCGGAGCCAGCCCACAGTGAGCCATCACCTGGGCAATCTGGTCAAGGCCGGCATCCTCGAGCGGGAGCAGCGCGGCAAGTGGGCCTGGTTCCGCCTCCGGGACGACCAGCTGGCAAGAGTCCGCCAAGCCCTGTCCTGAAGCGGAACGGCGGCGAGTTTCAGCGAAGCTGAAACTCGAAGCAACGCCGAAGGCGTTGCCGTGGAGCCAGGGAGAATCGAACTCCCGACATCTTGCTTGCAAAGCAAGCGCTCTACCAACTGAGCTATGGCCCCGAGATGGCCGAGTTTACCGGCCGTAGAATGCGCCAATGGTCTTCGGCGTTTCGATCGCCAATCTGATCATCGCGGTCCTGGCCGGCTATCTGATCATCCGGCTCGGGCTGGCGATGCTGAGAGCCATGGCGGCTCCGACGCCAGAGCCCCCTCCGCCCGGCGAGCTGCGCAAGGTCAAGATCCAGTATCGGTGCGCTATCTGCGGTACGGAAGTGAGAATGACCGTTTCCAACGACATCGAGCCGGAATCGCCTCGTCACTGCATGCAGGAAATGGATCTGGTGGCCCCGATCGATTGACCCGCTGGGGAAAACCGAACCGGACATGACACTCGTTCCGCATTGTGGAACACCATGAACAACATTGGCCACAGAGGGCTCGAGCTGGCCGGTCGATTCTTGAATCTGGGGCGGTGAACCCAGAGAAATCAACGTTTTCCCTTGGGCATGGTCCGCACGAGTTCACGCTGGTGGTGTTGTGGGAAACACTGTGGACGTTGTGGAAACATGCCAACGGACCCAAGGGATGAGCCAGTTGTCCACAGGGTGGGGAGAACGCTGGGGGAAACTACAGGTGTGTGATTCGACCGGCTCAGCGCAAGCGAGTGGCGGTGATGATCCCGGCCAGGATGAATCCGAGGCCGAGCAGAGTGAAGCCGTTGTGGGTCTCGCCACCGGGCACGAGCCCGACGTAATTGAAGAAGATGATCAACATCCCGACACCGAGAAGGCCGAACAGCATCCAGACGACCCAGGGCGGACTGGGCTCGTCCGACACCTCTCTGACGGTCTCGACGGAACGGATGCCGTGGGGTTGGGTGCCCTTCGGAGTCACTCGACCCCCTTGGACCTTGCGCGTCTTGGGACTCGCCATAGTTGCCAGAGTCTAGGCCGTTAGCTGCGATGACGGCCCGAGTTCCGGCGAAGCGGGAACTCGAAGCAACCCCAGAGGGGTTGCCGCTGGGCGCGAGTTCCTGCGAAGCGGGAACTCGAAGCAACCCCAGAGGGGTTGCCGCTGGGCGCGAG
>JAAUYH010199955.1_pt1 | contig 18094 bp, 10 predicted proteins | sample 7278061 | NCBI WGS metagenome assembly JAAUYH01 (sample SAMN14350203, study PRJNA611818) | marine sediment metagenome | isolation source: surface marine sediment (0.6m) | place: French Polynesia: Moorea | collected 2018-08 | reverse complement strand
GTATTAAGCATGAACGCTTAACTTAGCCCTAAAAATCAAGTAAAAGAATGTAGCTTTATTGCGGCGATTTTAAGGTTTTCGTGGTTTATACTCAGAGGTGCAAGATATGAGCAAGACAAATTTCGTATGCTTGAAAAAATAAAGCAGCAAGTAGAATCCGGTGACTATGGGGGACTAGTTAAAGATGTAATTATCGAACCACAAGGACATGAAAAAATGTCCGATATCTTAAATAAGTTTATAGAGCCTTACTTAGGAACAGCAAACAACATCGACCAGCATAAGTCTTTACTAATGATGGGTGCGATTGCTTGGAATGCATCGTTATTATCATCAGATGAGCAGGAAGAGATGATAGGATCGGCAACCTCTGAAATGCTTGCAAACGCTCCAGCAGAAATTCAGGAAGATATACAGTCAATAATCAAGGAATTAATTGACCGGAAAAACAAATATTTTGGTTCTATTAAACGCTTTATCGTTGATTATACTGTTAGAGATACAGGTAGAGATTATCACCTATCGGTTGTTTCTTCTTTAATTGATTCAGAAGAAGATGAGAATTAAAATGTTTGTGATGACACCCTTAACCCATCAAATGGCAGCGTCTCTTCCAAAGTGCGCACACCCCCGATAAATACTTATAATTCAAATTGCGCACAAACCTAATTTATAGAATGAAAGTGCGCATACCCCCTATAAATACCTAGGAGTTTAAATTGTATATATATCCACAAAAGTATTGTGCAGTATGACTTATAGAGAATTTACTTTTAAATAATAGCTTAAAAGTCTTTATCCAAGAGTTATATTGTAAGCAGTCTTATAATGTCTTTAGAAAAGACGCAAGTAGAATAAAATACTTCACCAACTGCAAAAGAATCAAATTAGGCAGACTAAAGGCTAAAATAGCCGAAAAAACAACTTATTCCAGAAACCCTATCAACCGCAGCTAGCTATCCAGACATAATTAGGGAGCGTAATTGGATTTTTTATGAACATCTGTTTTTATAAATAGTTATTTATAAGGGGGGTGTGCGCAGGTGCGTGATATCAATCTATGTGGAGGTTTAAAATTTATCAACAAAAGTTGATGAGCACAAATTAAAGTGCATACACTCCTGGTAAATACCGTTATTTGTGGTAATATAATTGTTTATTCTTGTCGGGTAAGGTAAGCGATATGGGGGAGGCGAAGCGGAGAAAAAAGTTAGATCCAAACTGGGGTCAAGCAAAAGCAAAAGAAATTCAATTTTTCACGGAATATTGTTTGAAAACTGGTGTTAAAGCCGGTGAGTTATTTTGCTTCAAGCTACAAAAAGAAGCTTTAGCATTTATTGAAGACCTATCATTGGTATCTTTTTCTAGTGAAAAGATGCTTGTTTTCGTGAAGTATGAAAGTCGAGATTTTCCCCAAAAGATAAAATTAGCTTTTGACCAAGGAGGGGATGATTTGTATTTAGTTGCAATCTTTCTTCCTGATATGAAACGAGTAAAAACAGCAAAAGGTAAGTTAATGCCGTTAAAAATGGTTGTTCTTGGTAAGGGAGATCCTGAAGAGATTCTGGCAGGCGCGAAAGCCAAACTTAGCACAGCTTTAGAGCAATGTATAAGTCTTTTAAATCAATAGATTGGAGTTTTAAAGTTGATGCGATAAGCCGGTTTGGATGCACTTCGTTTTAGCACGCGGCGTAGCCGTTTGTTGACGCGCTATGCGAACGCCGGAAGGCGCGTACTAACACGTAGTGCGTCCAAACGCTGTAAGCGCAAGCGCGTCAACAAACACTGCAGGTATGTCTCATGTGGTGTGTGCACGTAAGAGCACAAACGTGGAATGGGAGCTTCAAATCTCATCATGGCAAGGGTGCAGGGAGGGGAGTGAAGTGATTTAGCTGACAGGTGCTCACAAGTGTAGGTTTTTTATTTATTTATTGGAAGTCCTTGGGTGGGGAATGTGTTCTAGAAAAGAGTTTAGATGTTCTTAATCAATCTTCAACTCATCTACAAGATCATCCGAATCTGTGCAGATTTGTGCGGAAGCATAATCTCAAATTCTGTTCCTTGTCCTAGCTGGGAACGCACACTCAAAGTTCCACCATGGTTTTGGATGATCGAATAACTAACAAATAACCCTAAACCCGTACCCCGACCTACCGGTTTTGTCGTAAAGAAAGGGTCAAAAACACGTTCTTGAATATTCACAGGAATTATACTATCTGTATTGGCGATCGCAATACGTACCCACTTACTATCTATTACTTCAGTACGAATCCGAATTTCAGGGTTCTCACCACTTTGAAAATTATCTCGAATGGCATCAATTGCATTGTTAATGATATTGAGAAAAACTTGGTTAAGCTGGCTAGGATAACAGGTAATAGTTGGTAGATTACCATATTCCTTAACCACTCGAATCTCGCATTTATTTTCAGAGCCTTGGAAACGATGTTGCAAAATTAATAGGGTGCTTTCAATTCCACTGTGTAAGTCTACGGGTTTGATTGAAGATTCATCCAAGCGAGAAAAGTTTCGTAGACTCAAAATAATCTGTCTGATACGATGGCTACCTAATTCCATGGATTCCAGAATTTTGTTTACATCCTCACACAAAAAATCGAACTCAATTTCTTCCCTCTTTGCTTTAATTGCTCGACTTGGTTGAGGATATTCTTGCTGATAAAGTGTGAGCAAACTCATCATGTCTGCGATATAACTTTTTATATGAGCAAGATTGCCCTTGATAAAGTTAATTGGATTGTTAATTTCATGAGCAATCCCTGCAACTAGTTGACCCAAAGATGACATTTTTTCGTTTTGAATTAATTGGGCTTGAGTTTGTTGCAATGTTTTCAAAGCTTGTTCTAAATCTTGGGCTTTTTGATGGAGAGCTTGGGTTTTTCGCTCCACCTCGGCTTTTAGGATTTGGGAATAGTTTTCCGTTTGTTGGTACAGAAAGGCATTTTCCAGAGAGATTGCAGCTTGACTAGTAAGAATTTGAAGAATCTCAATGCGATCACTAGTAAAAGCACCCACTGTTAAATTGTTTTCCAGGTACAAAATACCAACGAGTTTTCCTTGTCGAATAATCGGAGTACATAAAACTGATTTGGGTTGGTGGGTAATTATATAGCGTTCACCTGCAAATTCTGCTGCTTTACTCAAGTTTTCAAAAACAGCCACCTCTTGCGTTCGTACCACCGAATAAATCACACTCTGGGGAATTTTCTGATATTGAGTGAGTGGAATTTCTAATTTTCCTGTCTGAGCTTGACCAGCTTGAGCCACCACCAACCATTGTTCGTCTTGGTAAAGAATTAAATGACCACTTTGTGCTCCGGCATTGGTGATCGCAATCTGCATTAAGCTTACTAAAAGTTTCTCCAATTCAATTTCCTGTGAAATGGCTTGTGCTGCTTTTATGATCGCTGGTAAATCCAACCATAAATTCTGGCTGCTATTGGTGCTATTTAGGCTTCTCATTTGGGTCGAGGCGATAGTTGTCCCAGGTGTGATGGTGAGGTTCTTTGGTTGGAGAATCTTTGCTAGTAGTTGGGGATAGTGTTGTTCTAAATGTTCCACTTTAGCTTTTGCACCCCAACGGACGTAACAGTAGTATGCTTCTTCCATATAGCCTGCGGCGAATTTCTCTTTACCCCAATCAAGGTAGAATTTGGCCGCGAGTTCGTTGGCTAGGGCCTCTTCTTGGATATAATTATTTTTCTTGGCTTCGACAATGGCGCGATCGTACAGGTCGATCGCTTCTAATTTTTTGCCCAGACACCGACAATGTTCTGACTCAATTAGAAGATACTTATGTAAGAAGTTTTCTGGACAGTTATCCGACCATTTTCTTAGCTGCTCCTGATTCGAACGAATCTGTTCCAAAGCATCACTCTGTTCTTCTTGAGACAGACCAGAGTACAGGTTGAGTAAAATCAGAGAACCGTAGTAAAAATAACCACTATAGGTCGTAAAACCTACAACAGAATTCAGAATCTTGCCTGCCTTTGTAGCATAATTTAAACCTTCCTCAAAGTTTGCTGTTAAGCAGGAAAGATGCATTAGCAAGATATAATAGAGACCCACCGCGAACCATGCTTGTGATACCTCTCCACTGTGGATAATTTTTTCTGCCTCACTTATCAAAGAATCTTGCTCCCGTGCATCTTGACCCAGACAAAGTTTGTTGGTAAAAATTTTCGCTCCAGCAAGTGCTATCGACAAAAGCTCATCCTTAAATTGCTCTGTCAGCAACCCATATTTTTCTATATCTTTGGCAACTGCTGCTAAATTTTCTCCTTGGAATAATCGATTGAAAATGTTGCCAAATAAGTTATAAGCAGCAAATTGAGTTTCCCCAGACTCCAGTCCTGCGAGAAAGCTTTCATAATTAATATTTGCAGCCCCTGTTATTGGTTTCGCCCAAGCTTGAATCCAAGCTCCAAGCAACAGTCCAGCTTTACACCGCTGAGATTTACTGTTTAGTTTGTAACTTAGTTGTACGGCCAAATCTGCAAATTCATAGCCCCGTTGATATTGCCCTTCCATCAAGCCTAAAAGTAATCCATAGTTTACATAAGCCTTGACTGATTCAGGAATATTTCCATGCTCAATTGAAAGACGAACTGCTTTTAAAGAGACTAAACTATAGAGTTCGATGTTAGCCGTGATATATATTGTCGGCTCTACAATGATCAGCAATTTAATCGCCGCCTCGGTAGTTGGATCGACTACGGTTGGCAAATCCAAAAGTGAAGAGACTGGGCGGTCCCCCAAAATTTTGTTAATAATAGCAAATTCTTCATGAACGAATTCTTTCAGGTTGTTTTTTCTTGTCTCAATACCTAGATTTTTTAAGCCAATTAAACCTGCTTGAATTGCTTCTTCATATTGACCTTGTAGGGTGCGTTGAATAACTTGAAAGCCATAAATATCCGCGCGATCAATCGGAGAATTTACCTGTTGTAAAGCAACTGTGATTGTCTCTTGTAACTGCTCGTAGGTGGCGTTACTTAACTGTGCTGCCGCGAGGTTACGATATAGGCTAAAAATCAAGTTATATTGATTTATCCAGGCATTTTCTCCTAGTAAGCCAATACCAGTTTCAAGATATTTAATCGCGACTTCATAGGCTGTAGAGGATATAGCTTTTTGACCAGCAGCCAAATTGAGTTGTGCCAGTTTCTCCTGCTCTTTTTGATCATTTATGAGATGTTGACCAAAGTTAATGTGGTTGACAATATCAAAAAGCATCTCATTGTGTGTTGCCTCGGAAAGATTATTCAGCAGAAGTTGACCAATGTGGTAATGGGTCGCCGGTTTTTGCTTCTGAGAAATTAATGAGTATGCGGCTTGTTGAACGCGATCATGCAAAAAGCGATAACGAGGGGAATTAAAAGATGAACCGGATGACGGGATAGTTGCTTCAAAATCCTTCTCTTTGCCTTTGTCTCCCTGGAAAAACTTATAGGTCTGGTTGTCGGGAATCACAAAACCCTCTTGCAAACTTCTCCATAAATCTGTTGCCACCTTTTCTTGACTTTCCTCACACACCACTGCTAACGTCACCAAATCGAATTGATTACCAATACAAGCTGCCAGTTTCAATACCGCTTGCGTCGCCTCGGGTAACTTCCGCAACCGTCCCACCATGAATTCCACCACATCGTCTGTCAGTGCCAACTGCCGCACCTGCGTCAAATCGCACTGCCAATATCCTGCCTCTGGCTTGAAGGTAATCCAGCCATCCTCATGTAAACCTTTCAAAAATTGGGTCGTGAAAAATGGATTTCCCCACGTCTTTTTATACACCAACTGGGATAATGGCATAGCAATTTCCGCTGCACACAGCAACGTATCGGCAACCAAACGAGTAATATCCACCTCATCCAAGGGAGCCAGCGTTAGGGTATTTATGTTCGCGCCCTGTCTCAGAATGTCATCCAGGGTGAGGATCAACGGATGGGCTGGGAAGACTTCATTATCGCGATAGGCTCCTAACACCAGTAAATAACCTGCTTCAGATTCATCCATCAATAGCTTTAGCAGATTCAACGATGCCGAATCTGCCCATTGCAAATCATCGAGGAAAATCACGAGTGGATGTTCTTTCGTCGTAAAAACCCGCACGAACTTACCAAACAGCAAATTAAAGCGGTTTTGCGCCGCACTACCTGACAGTTCCGGAACGGTGGGTTGTTGACCAATAATACCTTCCAGTTCGGGAATAACGTCGATGATAACTTGCCCGTTTTCTCCAAGGGCTTCCAGGATTTTTGCCTTCCAGTTGGCTAGATCTGTATCGCATTGGCTAAGCAACTGCCCCATCAAACTGCGGAAGGCTTGGACAAAGGCTGAGAAGGGAATATTGCGATTAAACTGGTCAAACTTACCTTTGAGGAAATACCCTTGCTGTCGGGTAATCGGCTTGTGGACTTCATTCACCACTGCCGTTTTACCAATCCCCGAAAACCCAGCCACCAACATCATTTCTGAATTACCATTGGCGACACGCTCAAAAACATCAAGTAACGTCTTAACTTCCACTTCCCGTCCGTAGATTTTTTCCGGTATCAAGAAGTGAGCGCACAAATCCCGTTGACCGATTTCAAAATACTTAATTTCACCTGTATCTTTTAATTGATACAAACAAATTTCTAGGTCTTGCTTTAATCCCAAAGCACTTTGATATCGGTCTTCGGCATTTTTTGCCATCAATTTAACAATAATTTCACTAATAATTTGTGGTATTTCTAACTCAATTTTAGATATCCTAGTTGCCTGTTGAGCAATATGACAATGCACTAACTCCATCGGGTCACTAGATCTGAATGGTAACTGTCCCGTAAGTATTTCAAAAAATGTTACCCCAAGAGAATAAAAATCACTACGGTAGTCTATCCCTCGGTTCATCCTTCCTGTTTGTTCCGGGGAAATATAAGCAAGGGTTCCTTCTAAAACATTAGGACTTTTTATCTCTTGAGTTTCTTTGACAAGTAATGAAGCGATGCTAAAGTCAATTAATTTAACTTGTCTTGTTTCTGGATGAATCAGAATATTTGCTGGTTTGATGTCTTTGTGGATCACTCGGTTTTGGTAAAGATGCTGAAGAATGTCAGCTAATTGGATTGCCAGCACCAAAAATTCCCCAAGGGAAAGTGAATTGGTTCTGATATATTCCTTCAAGGAAATTTCCCCTGTATCTTCCATGACAAGGATGTAACCATTACCATAAACTTCTAATGATAAGGGATGAATAATACCGGGAATCTTAAGATTCTTGCTAATGGTGTATTGGTTGCAAAATTGCAGTAAATCGTTAAAGGTAGGATATTCAGAGGTAAGAAGTTTAATGACTACAGCTAAGGAATCTTGTTCCCGGAATGCTCGATATACTCTTGTTCTCGAACCTGCATACAATTGCTCACTAATTTTATATCCGGGAATGATTGGGGTATGGATTGTAGTAGTCATTTATGCTTTAACCCTTTTGCTACTTAGGTTTTGCTTCTTCAAGGGACTTCAAATTAATAAAATATCCAACCCTTATCCCTTGTGTCGGGTGATACGCTTAGTACTGAGGAGCGGAAATAACCCGCCAGTTTTTTGAGTTATTGGGTAAACCAAAAGTCTTTCTGGGAGGGGGCACAGTCATGAACAGGACTGTGCCTAAACTGGCGGGTTATTTATGTCGCGGGGTACTAGCAGTTCTTGTGTTACACACTGAATAATCCCAAAATAAGGCTGGTACCTTTTTTGTGGTCTCCCCTTAGTATTCCCATAAAATGTATCGAAGTTTTGACCGCTTGGGAGTAACTCATATACCAAACTCAACACGCTTCGTGTCGCCGCTTTAGCGGTCAAATTTATCATTTAGGTAGATCCAAGAAATAAATTGTCCCGTGGAATTATTCAGCATATGAGGGCGACAGCCTTCTGTGCTTGAGGATATCTGTTTTAAATCGGGTGTGCTATAGCATGCTAAAAAATTAGCAATTTATTAAATTATTTTTTTCGTCTAGCAATCAACCAACCTATACCAAGAAAATACCAGAAAAATCTTGAAATCTCCTTTTGGTAGTGTTTGCAGGTTGACCCAAATGTTGGATTTGATAAAAGCTGTATTATTTTCTGTATCTCAAAAACCACAGAGCGCGGAATTGACGATGTGAGACACACCTGCGGTGTGAGGTGCACCGGAGGTGAACGGCTTGCCGCGTCGTTCATCCGCAGGATGCGTGCAAGAACGCGCTACGCGAACACGGCTATGCCGCGTCAAAAAAAAGCGTAGTACTCGACAACTGGTATTTCATTTAACAGCTAGCGCCTAACTTAGTACTTCATTTGTAGTCTTAAAATGAAGCTTTGCAACCTTCTGCAAAATCTCTTTGCCATTTTCTTCAATTAATTGTTTTGCTACAGTAATAGCTGTTTTGGAAGAGCCTTTTGGCAAATTTATATGGTACCGCTTGCTCAAATTATCTAGTTTATTGAGAAATCTTTCTCTCGCTAAAATCGAAGCTGCTGCAACCGCTATATGCCTTACAAAGGCTACACAGCAAGTATTGAAGTTGACGAAAAGTTTGGGTAAGAGAGGTCAAACAAGGTGTTAATAAGGAAAAACCTGTTCAAATCAGCAGCCGCGTGTCTTCCATACCCAAAATCAGTTCTATTGCGGATGGTCGCGGCGGTGCGAGTACGGGTAATCAGGGTTTTGCGCCAATTAACTCCTGGCCGGATAACGTAAACCTGGATAAGGCGCGCCGTCTGCTGTGGCTCATCAAGAAGAAATATGGCAACAAGCTCAGTTGGGCTGATCAGATCGCCTATGAATCCATGGGGTTAAAGACCTTCGGCTTTGCCTTTGGATGGGAAGATAAGTAGGCCGGCGGGAAAAAACCGTCCCGGTGCCCCTCACGGTTTTTTAATGCCCATGTACTTATCTGGCATCCTGAAAAAGATATTTACTGGGGTTGATTGTAAATTAACTTTTGTTAATGAAATATTAAGTTTTGTAATATACTTAAAAAACTAAATACCGGATCAATCCGTTTGCAGTTGAAGAAGATGGATCATAAGCAAATCTTGATTATTGATAATGATGGTGGTGTTCGAGCAAGCATCAGACTTTCTCTTCAGATAACAACTGAATGGAAAATTTTGACTGCAGCTTCTGAAAAAGAGGCGTTGATTCTGGCTTTAACCAAGCAACCTGATGCCATTCTTCTCGATATCACGATCTGCGACTGCAATAGGAACGAAATTTTGCGTCATTTACAAACCAATAGGGCAACTCAGAAAATTCCCATCATTTTCCTAACTGCAAAAGAATTGGCTAAGGAACAAGAAAAACAGAAGAATGTTAAAGGGGTAATCTTTAAGCCTTTTGATGCTATTGGTTTATACGAACAAATCTGTCTTTTACTTAATTGGGAGAGATAACCATTCGATTTAAGTATAAACAGATATCTAAAAGCTTCCAACTCCCAAACTAAACTGCGAACGCGTAGAAAAAACTTCTCGTTTTTCCTTGTTGGTCCAGTCTTGAAAGAACCTCAGTGCAGATATTCTGGTACGAGAATATTAGTTATTTTGAGTAAGAATCGGAATAAATCCAGCTTCTTTAATCAAGAGATGTCCTTGATTTGTTTGAAATAACTTTGCATAAGCTGTTGCTGCATTGTACTTATCTTTATGTTGTTTTAGGGACTTCAAATTAATAAATTATCCCACCGTCGGCTTAGCCCGGCAGGGCTAAGCCCTGATATATCTTGGTTTTAAGAATAATTTTGTAGGACGGTGGGATAATTTATTTTTTGGCCTTCCCTTAGAACAGGTTCCACACCTGAATCTATTTTAGCAATCACATACAATGGCCGAGAAAATGGATAACTATAACTTTGAAATGCTTTCAGGTTAAGCTGGTTAGGCTGTTGTGGACATTTTAGAAGAGGAATAAATGGTTGTTTATAAGGACTAATCAATTGATCGGACCTTTCTCCGATCGGTAAAGACTTTACACTACATTGTGGAACAACTTGAGGTGCAGAGGCATAGTAAATAGCACCAGATTCGCCTGCCACTTTCTTTAAAGCTTGTGTAGTAGTATCAATGAATTTAACGTTGTCAGCAAAACTTTTATCTCTAAGAACTTCATACTTAAAAAACTCAACTGTTGCTGCTCCTCCGAGATAGCGAGAATAGGGTGTAATAGGGAGAGATGATCCACCAACCTCTTTCCAATTACGAATTTTGCCAGTGTAAATATCTCTTAGCTGAGTAACGGTTAAGCCAGGAATATTGAGATTTGGGTTTACAGCTATTGCAATACCGTCAACAGCGACTGGGATTTGTTTGAGTTTGAAACCTTTTTGTTTGGCGATTTGTCGTTCTTCCTGTTTAAGACTCCGAGAAGACAGGGAAAAATCGAGTTCGTCATTTAAAAGCATCTTGATACCAATTCCAGAAGATGGAGTTTCTGTGGTTGGATCTGTATATTGTAATTTAAATTGAGGATGGGTAATTTTAATCGCTGCCTCAAAAATTTTACGTATTGGTGCCCAGCTGGTACTACCTCCATAACGCCATGTTCCTTTTGGAAGATTTATACTACTAATAAAATCTTTTTTTTCGGTTTGTTCTGCTAGATCCCGTAGTGGAGCTTCTTTGAAAGGAGTTTTATAAATATAGTATAGGGTTGAATATATCAACAAATTTAGTGTAATAAGATACAATAAATACTTATTCATTCTGATTTAGAACCATATAAAACAAGAAAATCTCAAAAGTAAATCTGATAGATAAGCGCTCTTGCAAGATCGGCTTGATTTCTAGACAAAAAACACGATATTTTGAAAATGTAGATCATTTCACCGAAGTCAGAAATATGAACAGACCGCGCTATGCGTTAACGCAGTGTTTGGACGCATCCTGCGGATGCGTCCAAAAGCGCAGGCGTGGTCTAGCTTGACGTAGTCGATAGAAAATAATGTATTATTTGCCAGATTTGCATGAAAATCTTTATTGATTTAATTTTGTTAAAAAATCAGTGATTACTCACTTTTTAAACGCATAAAGATTAACTCAAACTGCAATATTGTTTATATGGTAATTAGGTTATAAATTTCTCTCTATTAAACTTTAATATTAAATCTAAAAACCTACCTTTGTTAGGTTTAAGACCCCCACCCATCCGCGCAGCAAGGCGCAAGCCTTAAATGGAATTTAGTGGCTTGCAATCGCACTGCGTGCCGCCCCAAGGCGGCATATGGTAGCGGTTCTGTTAGCGCAAGCACGGTAGCGTACCGGATTGCACGCGTCTGATGACGTATGCGTTAAACCTTACGGTATGGCTGCGCTTACGTCGTTAGACGCTCCGCCGACGCCGCAGGCTCTGACTAACGTCACGTTCCGATCTGCCGTCGCCGCAGGCTCTAGGTATTGCGTAACTGCAGGTTAAAGCCCCTACCAATTGTTCCATAAAAGCCTTCTGCCCTCTAGTACGAAAGTCAAACTCTAGCAAACAAGCAAATAAATATGTAGCTGAGGTCATTAGATGAGAACAGCCAAAAGTGAAATATTAATTATCGGTTTAAATTGCGACCGGAGTTTCCTCAACGTTAACTTGATAACCAAGTTTATTTAGAACGCGCGGCAGCTAGCGTCTAGGGCTAAATTTTTTTCATTGGCACTGCCTTCTTCACTTAACGGCAAGTGCCTTATGAAACAATTCACAATTAAAGTCCAATAGTATCGGTGGTGTTAGCACCAGTGAAATCAGCGCCAGTTGTGATGGCATTAGTGAAGTCGGCTTTTGTTAAATCGGCGTTGACGAAAAGAGTGTCGGTAAAGTTAGCACCAATTGCAATGCCGTCAACAAATGAGATACTAGACAAGTCAGCACCGAGTGTGTCGGCATCGTTACCGTCGATAAAGACGCTATTGGTTAAATTAGCTTTGTTTAAGATCGCGCCGACCAAATTGGCATCATCCAATTCTGCACCAGTGAGATTCGCTTCGGTCAAGTCAGCCCCACTGAGATTTACTCCAGTCAGGTCTGCTCCTGTTAGGTCTGCGCCTTTTAGGTTGGCTCCACTGAGATTAGCCCCTGTTAGGTCAGCCCCACTAAAATCAACTCCTTCTAAGAATGCGCCATCAAGTTCAACTCCTCCGGTTAAGATTGCTCCGGTTAGAATTGCATTATTTAAGTTGGCATTACTCAGGTCAGCTCCAGAAAAATTGGCATTGGTTAAATCTGCATCTTCGAGAAAGATACCTTCAGCAGAAACACCTGTGAAATTAGCATTGTTGAGGACAGTGTCAGCAAAACTAACACCAGTCAATATAGTTTGTATGTCATCGGAGGTATCATTGGGTGTGCCTGGATCAAAAGCACTAAAATTAGCACCAGCAAGGTTAATATCCTCTGCTCGGAAGCCCATTAAGTCAGCGCCACGAAAGCTAGTGTTACTCAAATCGAGGGTGTTTAATGGAGTTGTATCTGTGACCGCGACCCCACTCAGATTTGCTAGGTCAAAATTAGTACCACTCAGAGTGACATCTGTGAAATTGCTATTCCGGAAGTCGGCACCAGTAGCGTTGGCATTGACTAGAAGAATACCTTCGAGATTGGCTAATTGCAAATTAGCATTGTTGAGGGTAGCACCAGTTAAGTCGGCAGCTTTTAAATTAGCCTCCGATAGTGAGGCATTAGTAAAATTAGCGCCAGCGAGGTTGGGACGTTCTGATTGTTCACCACTGAGATTAGCTTTGGTAAGAACAGCATTAGTAAAATTAGCGTTTTGAGCACTAAATACATTACCAGGAGCAGATGAAGTAGAAATGGAAGATAGATTGGCAGCGGTGAAATTGACCCCGTCAAAAGTACCTCCTTGGAATGTGGCGAGGTTAAGTTGAGCATCGGTTAGGTCAGCACCAGATGCATTCACATTAATTAAGGTAGCTTCTCTAAAGTTAGTTCTTTGCAAAAGAGTATTTACAAATAAAACGTTTTCTAGTCTTGTCTTGAAAAAACTAGAATCATTCAGGTCTTGAAAACTAAAATCGTTACCTACTAAATTTTGTCCGTCAAAATTTTGGGCTGCCATAAATTAATATAGTCTCCTGTAGTGTTTTGATGTTTATGTTTGTGAAATACAAGCTGAAACATCCACTTGGTAAGATGGATGTCAAATGCGATGCAGCTTTAGCTGCGCGTGCCGTACGCACAAAGTATATTCAGAAATAACTTACATGAATATTAACTTGGCATTGAGGCAAAATCCTTGTAAAAACTATTTTTTTGCGTACAAAAATATTAATTTTCAGCTACCAATAAAGGTGTTGAGCACTGTAATGTAGTAAACTTTCAAATGCACACATCATAAGGATTTTCAGACCAAGTCCTGAGAAATAACACGTATAAATTCTTGGTTGATAAATACACATTAAGATTAGAAGATATACCAAATAATAGGTAATTTTTTGGGTCTCTTTTAAAGCAGTTGAGGAAAATAAACAAATTTGTTTTTACTTGATTTGGAAAGATAATCATAGGGCAATTACAGAGTCAGGAATGGAAAAAGCGCTTGATATTTTCCCAGAATTCAACCTTTTGGATATTGTCTTGAGCAACTGTAGACAGTTGGGTAAATCGCTTTATTAGAGCTTGTGATTGTTCCAATATTTTGCCAGTAACGGTACTAACTGAGAGCAAATGTTGTTTTGCTTCGTCAGAGTAGGCTCCTATTTGATTAGTAGCAGCTTGGGTTATTTTCTCTACTAATCTACCTGCCTGAGTATTTGTAGTAGAAATGTGATATATCTGTAGTTCACTATTCTTCAGCGACTTTGTCCAGGCTGATGTCTGCTCACTTTCAGCTTCCATTGTGCCAGATATTTGATGAATTTCCTTAGTGACAGAAGTAAGTAAAGATTGAGTTTGTGCTACCGTTTCAATTAATTCTTTTTCCGTACTTTCTGTTTTCTCTGTGTTAGAAATTAACAATTTTTGCTGGCTATTTATCGCTGTATTTATGTTTTGACTGTTTATTTGCTTGTTTAGCTTAGTCGAGAATTGATCTATGAGAGCAGAAAGCCTTTGACAGTCTTCACTTACTTGCTTAACTTTTTGCGCGCCATACACTGAAGCTTCATGATGGGCAGAAATACTTTGCAATATATTTTTGACGTTTTTCTGGGCTTCTTGTAAAGATTGATGATTTCGCTTAACTTGATGTTCTGCTTGTCTGGCGGTGCTTGCAACACCTTTTGCTGTGTCACTCACCCCTTGACTTTGTTTTAAAGCGATAGTAACGTATTCTGATAAATTCAGAGCGTTACTTGAAAAAGCTTTATAACTATTTTCATTATCCTTGAGGAGTTGAGCAATCAATTGTTTAGAATATTGTATGGGTGCATCTTTTTTGAACACCTGATAAGTTTGAATTCTACTTTCTGAAACTTGAGCATTTTCAAGTGCGAAACCCACTTGCATTGCAATCTGAGATAACCATCTCACTTCATGAGAAAGCCACTCACGGGGTCCGGAACACTGATTTGCAACTAATAAACCCAGCAACTTATCTTCATGAATAATTGGCGTGATTATATTTGCCTTAATGTCAATTTTCTCAAGTTGCTCAATGTAACAAGCACTAAAGCCAGCTTCGTAGATATTATCTGTAACCCTAACGCGACCATTACGATATTTTTCAATATACTTTGCTTCTAAGCAAGGGTCTTTCATGGTCATCCCCAAAGCCCTAGTCCATCGACGACCTACCGACTCTGCAATTACTACTCCTTGAGCTTCTGGTTTGAGCCCGTAAACTAAAACACTGTCACATTCAATAACTCGGCGCACTTCTTCCACAGTAGTTTTAAGGATATCTTCTTCCTTTAGGGAAGAACGAATCAGTCTCACAGTCTGTGTAAAATACTTTGTCCATTCATCTTCAACATTTTTCTCTTGGCGAAGAAGTGACGTTTTTGCCGAAAGTGCAGCATTTTCTAGAGCAAAACCTATTTGTGTTGCAATTTGGGAGAACCACCTAACTTCATGGGGTAACCATTCACGAGGTTGGGAACACTCATGAGCTATTAATAAACCCATAAGCTTGTCTTCATGAATAATTGGCGCAACTAAATTTGCCTTAACTTCAAATCTTTCTAGTTGCTCGATATAACAGGGTGTAAGACTAGCTTCATAAACATTACCAATTGCGATAATACGACCATTCCGGTATTTTTCAATATATCTACTTGCAAAACAGGGGTCTTCAATCATTGCTCCCAAGGATTTACTCCACCTTGGACTCACTGATTCTGCAGTGACTATTCCCATAGATTCCGAATCCAGACCATAGACAACCACTCGGTCGCACCCGATAACTCGCCGTACTTCTTCGACGCTTGTTTTGAGAATGTCTTCTTTATTTAAAGAATCCCGGATCAGTTTTACTGTTTGAGTAAAGTAAGTGGTCCATTCAGTTTCAATATCTGTTTGTTGACAAATATCAGAAGTTGTGGCGATAAGTTTGGCATTATCAATGACAAAACCTACCTGCATTGCAATCTGAGATAGCCATCTGATTTCATAAGACAGCCATTTGCGGGGTCCGGAGCATTGATTTGCAACTAATAAACCCAGTAGCTTATCTTCATAGATGATTGGCGTGATAATATTTGCCTTGATATCAATGTTCTCAAGTTGGCGAATATAGCAAGCACTAAAGCCAGCTTCGTAGATATTATCTGTAACCCTAACACGACCATTGCGGTACTTTTCAATGTATTGCGCTTCCAGACAAGGGTCTCTCATTGTCATTCCCAAAGCTTTAGTCCATCGAGGAGCAACTGATTCGGCAATTACTACGCCCTCAGCTTCTGGTCTTAGTCCGTAGACCAAAACACTATCACACTCTAGTATTCGACGAACTTCTTCAACAGTGGTTCTGAGAATATCTTCTTCCTTCAAAGAAGCCCGAATTAGTCTGACTGTCTGGGTAAAATACTTGGTCCATTCAGTTTCAATATCTTTTTCGTGGCGCAGATCTGAAGTTTTTGCATTCAGTTTAGCGTTTTCAATGGCAAAACCTATTTGCGTCGCAACTTGCGAAAACCAAGTTATCTCATGTTCTTGCCAATCACGGATATCAGAACATTGGTGGGCAATCAGTAAGCCCATTAGCTTACCCTGTTTTAAAATCGGTGCAACCAAGTTGGCCTTAACTGAAAGTTTTTCCAGTTGCTGAATATGGTAAGAACTCAAGTTCTGTTCGTAAATATTATTCATCGATACAACACGACCGTTTTCGTATTTATCGACATATTTCGCTTCAAAGCAGGGATCGTTAGTGGTGATTTCTGTAGATTTTGGCCATCCTGCAGCTACTGATTCTGCAAGGACAACTTCATCAGAATTTGGATTTGGTCCATAAACTACCACACGTTCGCATTCTATAACTCGACGTACTTCTTCGACGCTGATGTTGAGAATATCCTCTCTATTGACGGCGGCATTAATAACTTTAACAGTGTTATTAAAATACTGCGTCCATTTCTTTTCAAGTTCTGCTTGTTGGTGAAAGTATTCTGTTTCTGCTAAAAGTTTGGCATTATCTAAAGCAAATCCCACCTGCATTGCAATCTGAGATATCCACCTGATTTCATGCTGTTGCCATTGCCGTGGTTTAGAACATTGATGGGCTACTAACAAACTCAATAGCTTGCCTTGGTTAATAATCGGCGCTACAAGATTTGACTTAACTTGTAATGTTTCAAGTTGGTTAATGTAACACGGATTTAAACCTGCTTCGTAAATATTATCGGTAGCCCGTATCCGACCATTTTCATATTTATGGATATATTCTGCATCAAAACAGGGATCTTCAATTGTTCTACCTAAAGCCCTTAGAATACCAGGAGCAGTTGATTCCGCAATTATCGTTCCTTTAGACTTTGAACTGAGACCGTAAACTACTACCCGATCGCACCCAAGTACTCGGTGCACTTCTTTGACACTAGTTTTGAGAATATCTTTTTCTTTGAGATCAGCCCGAATCAGTCTAACCACATCAGTAAAACACTCTGTCCAATTAATTTCAAGGTTTTGGTCATAAGTAAATGCTTCTTGATCTATGTTTTCAATAATAGCTTTAGTAATATCATTAAATAAATTGTCAGAGATATGTTGCTCTGAACGAGAAATTTCTTGACCTTCGTTAGACATTTTTGGGTGATTTTTTATGATTATCGATGCTTATAACGCTCTGCTAGCTGGGGCGCGTCAATAAAGAAAGTCTTTGGGGGGAGGGGGCGCAGCCCTTAAAGGCTGTGCCTAAATATATTTGTGCTTGGCTGGATATTTTATTTGCTTGAGTCGATGGCGGGTATTGACTAGAAAAATACCTTCGAGATTGGCTAATTGCAAATTAGCATTGTTGAGAGTAGTACCAGTTAAGTCGGCAGCTTTTAAATTCAATACCCGTGAATGAAATTGATTTAAATCCAGAAACCGTTCTCTGGTAAAGGCTACAGTTCTTTGCCAACGCAACACGCGGGGCACGGTCTGCAAGCAGGCGGCTACGTCTATCCTCTAAAGAAGAAGATTTTGGCGAGAGATTACCATTCAAGAAAACGACCATAACCCAATCCTTGCAAGCGTTTGAGATAATTGACGAAATTCATTCACGGATATTGGGCTTAAATATTAGCGATAAAAAGTCAAGAACTAGGAAAGACGGGTTTCATAAAAATTACTCAAATCAGCATCTAGCCCCTAGCGGCTAGGGTAGTGTACCTTAGGTAATGACCTTGCGGGTTGCGCGCCAGAAGGCGTTTGGACGCAGCAAGCTGAACACTGATAAGTGCGGGCAAGCACACTACGTTAATGCGTACCGTAGGTGTTGCGCCCTATTCATTCCTCTTTTATTTATTAGACATCTCCGGAAAAGAATGTAGAGACGTAGCAGAGGCTGAGCCGCACCTGCGGTGTTCATCCGTTAGGATGCGTTCAAACGCCGACGCCAAAGGCTCTGCTACGTCTCTACAAGGATTTTGGGTTATACATATTTAATTTCCGGAGAGGTCTATT
>JAAUYH010125608.1_pt1 | contig 18100 bp, 18 predicted proteins | sample 7278061 | NCBI WGS metagenome assembly JAAUYH01 (sample SAMN14350203, study PRJNA611818) | marine sediment metagenome | isolation source: surface marine sediment (0.6m) | place: French Polynesia: Moorea | collected 2018-08 | reverse complement strand
TCCAATTAATTTCCGTATGGTAGCAGATCAAGTTATAATGCATATCTTTCGTAGGGGCGAACGGCCGTTCGCCCCTACAGTATCGTATGTTTTTTATTTGGAATGACTATATCTCCTGATGCTGGAAGTTGTTAGTTGATTGATTTCTAATTAGTTCAAAACCATATGCTATGCTGTATTTTCAACAGTTTCTGTTTTAGAAACCTGAATAAGAGAGAAAGTCATTTAAATTTAGAGGTACTTCGATTTTTATCGGGTTGTTAACGGAGGTGCTTCGATTTTTACTTGCCTGAGCTGCCAGTTTTTATTACCTGATAATTCTAGGATTAAATGATGATATTTGACTAAAGTAGGGCGGTGACCGACACTGATGAACGTAGTACCTAGATCTAAAAGATGCCGATAGAGATTTTCCTCGTTTTTGACATCTAAGGCACTTGTCGCTTCATCTAAAATCACATACTTGGGTCGGGTAATTAGAATACGAGCAAAAGCAATGCGTTGTTGTTCCCCTAGAGAAAACACATCAGCCCAGTCCATTTCGGTATCAAAACCATCGAATCTTTTGGCTAAATCTGGTAGGTTTACCTGTTGCAATACTTGCTGGAGTTCTTGATCGCTGATACGAGCATTGACCTGGGGATAGAGCAACTGATCGCGGAGAGTCCCCAAAACCATATAAGGACGCTGAGGTAAAAATAATATTTCCTCTAGTTGGGGTCGGATAATTGTACCAGTACCAGAATTCCATAAACCAGAGATCGCGCGAAGCAGAGAACTTTTACCACAACCACTCATTCCCCTAATTAACATTCCTTGTGCTGGTTGGAGTTTGACCGAAACATCCTCAAATAAGGTTCTTTGATAGTTTGGGGTATACAAAGTCAAGTCTTGAATAGCTAAACGCCCATCTTCTAAGGTATTAATGGTTGGAGGCTGAATGCTTCGGCTAGAAATTTCTCTTGTAGATTTTTGCAAGAAATCATCAAATTCAGCTAAACGATCGATAGAGGCAGCAAACCCTACCAGTTCTTTAAACGTCCTGACAAGCACATACATAGCCCAAAAAAGCTTAATAAATGCCCCTTGTGCTTCGGCAAATTTACCTATTTCCAAATCACCAGCCAAAATTTGCGGAGCAATAATTACGGCTGGCAAAATCCAGGGAATATTTCTAAATAGCCGAACAAAAATGTGCAAATATAGTTCTTGATAGATTATTATATTATTAAAATTTCTAAATACATAATCGAATAGTTGGTTAAGTTGATTTAATTCTTGGGCTTCTCCTTGGTAAAAGGCAACAGATTCAGCATTTTCCCGAAGACGGACTAAACCGAAACGGAAGTTACCTTCTTTTTCTTGTTGTTTGTAATTGAGTTTGACTAATTTTCTGCCAAATAACCAAATGGTGATCACACTTCCACTTGCCACATAAATAACCAGAACAATGGTCAAAGTAGGGGAAATTTTCCAGAGAACAACACTAAAAGCTATTACATGTAAACAGGTCAATAATATGTTAAAAAAGAAGGTCAGAAAACCATCAGCGAATTTATTGATATCCTCAGCTATCCTCTGATCTGGATTATCAATTGCTTTCTGAGATTGACTCAGTTCATAAAAAGCCCGATTCTGAAAATATTTACCAAGAAAATCTCTGGTCAGCCAACGTCGCCAATAGAGAGTAAGTTTTTTCCGTATATAGTTATAGCCACCCCAATTGATAGTCAAAATTATGTATGCTCCAAACAAGTGCTTGGTAGTTGTCCAGAATCTACTACCATCCTGGACAGCGAGAGCCGAAAGGACTTCACCTTGTTGAGTGTTAGTGATGACATCAAAATGGGTAGAAACTAGATTGAACACTATTAGAATAGAGAATAAAGCGATCGCTCCCCATTTTTCCTCACCCAACCAGTAAAGACGGGCGATCTTCCAAAACCTTTTGAATACGAGCAAGTTGGTTGTCCTCGGTGTAATTAATTAGATCGAAAACAGAACCATTCTATTTTTCTGAGCAAATTCACCCATCCGTAAAATTACTGTTTTTAGTAAGATTCATTTTTAATACTTGACAAAACCACGGGAAAGGTAAAAAGCCCTGTAAGAGACGTTACTTGAAACATAGAATTGTTGGTAGTCCTGACAAAAAAATCAGTTGAGAAGGTGATCAACTAACAGAATTACACAAATCGAAAACTAGGAAGAGACTTTTAGCTTAATAAAAAAATTTATTTTGACTCTGGTGGCGAGTCAGAGACGGCACTTTCAGTTGAAGTTGTTTTCGCTCCTTAGTCTCACCTCTGTGGGAGAAAGGAAAACGTTTCAATTAATGATAAATCTGGAGATTCTTTAGAATATTCTGTACTTAACCATAAAAGATATTCTACATTTCCCGCCGGGCCCTTAATGGGAGAAACTGTTAAACCTTGATAATTCCAACCCATTTCTGATGCTGCTTGCCAGACTTGAAAAATAGCTTCTGCTCGATCTTTAGGGTTACGCACTACGCCCTTTTTCCCTACTTTAGCCCGTCCAACTTCAAACTGAGGCTTAACTAATAAAATAACTTCTCGCGGCGGAATTAATAAATTCCATAACGAAGGTAAAACTTTGGTTAAAGAAATAAAAGATAAATCCATAACCCCTAAATTTGCAGGAGATTCTGTACTATATAAATCTTTTGGGGTTAGATATCGAAAATTTGTTCTTTCTTTGAGAATCACTCTCGGATCTTGCCGTATACTCCAGGCTACTTGCCCATAACCCACATCCACACCATAAACTTTTTTGGCTCCTGCTTGTAGGAGACAGTCTGTAAAACCGCCGGTAGAAATGCCCCCATCAAGACAGATTCTATCTTGAACATCGATCGCAAAAGTAACTAAAGCTTGATGTAGTTTTTCTCCTCCACGGGATACATAGGGAGGTTTAGCTTTTAATTCAATCGCTGCTGCGGTATCAATTTTTGTTCCTGCTTTATCAATAATCTGATCATTAACCTTGACTTCTCCCGCGCCAATACAGCGTTGTGCTGTGGCGCGAGAATCACAAAAATTGCGCTCTACTAAGAGAATATCGAGGCGTTGTTTAGGCATGATTTAATTATTAATTATCAAAGTAATTCTTGTCGCAAGCGATAAATAATGGTGTTAGGTTTGGCTTGAGATAAAATTTCGGCAATCACAGTGGAAGCACCCAAAGAACCCCAGGTACAACCTTGTTCCAGATAGACTTGAGCCACCTGACCGATTACATAAGCTCCATAACCCGCGATCGCAGCTTGAATAGTAGCAGTACTAGTATAAGTGACAAATGCCCCAGGACTTTCAACCGCTCCTAAGATAGCACTAGCACCTTTGCCTGCACCCAAAACGATATTACTGCCAATCTCACCTAATAATAATCCTCCAGAGCTGGCAACAATCCTGCGCAATAAAGTCTGGGCTTCATAGGTAGTAATCGGTAAACCATATAATTTACCTAGAGAACGGATCAAAAATAAATCACTCACCAAACCGCCCAAAACATCCAGTAGAGGAAAAGGATTTAAGGCCACAACTAAAGCTTTGTATCGAGAATATTTCCAAATGATTTCCTGGGCTAATTCTTTTCTCATGGATACAGTATGACTGGCAATACTTTTTTCGGAATCTCTAGCCTGTACCAAAGAATTTAATGCCAATAGAGAGCGTCCTTCTCGTTCGACAATTCTCAAAATGGTTTGTTGTAATTCATCTATTTGAGGTTGAGGCTGTTGCCAAAATTCGGTAACCGTGCCATCATCTGCTTCCGAGCGCACTTTAATCGCTTGGGGTTTGGCCGCCACCATAACTATTTCATCAGTAGAAATAATTTCTCCCAAATCTAGGTCACTGTTGCCTGCATTGAGTAATTGCAATTGATTATAAATACTTTGTCGATCTTTATCAGGATATAGATCAACCTTATTAAATATAATTATTAATGGTTTTTGGCTGCGACGCAATTGACACAATACGAGATATTCTGTGCGAGTAATATCTCCTGAAATCACGAATAAAATTAAATCAGATTTTCGCGCAATTTCCTGCGCCATTTTTTCTCTGGCTTGTCCTGCGATCTCATCTAAACCAGGAGTATCAATTAACTCTACTTCTACCGAATCAGGATGCGGTTGCCAAGAAATAGATTGAGGAAACTCAGTCACTCCGTTTAAAGGGCCTGTTTTCAGGACTTCTTCTCCTACTAAAGCATTGATCACAGAAGATTTCCCACAACTAACTAAGCCAAAAGTTGAGATGCGTAAGACTTTGTGATCCAATTTATCTAAAGCTTGTTTCAAGGACTGTAAATCGGAGCGGACTGCCTTTTGTAATCCTTCATCTGGAGTATATTGTCCATGACGGCGGGCATTTCCATACCAAGAAATCGCCTGTTGTATACTGGCACGAGCACGGTTAAAATAATTATTCTCTTGAGATAATACTTCTGATATCGATTCTTCATTATTCATCTTTTCTGACACCTTGATTAATAACTAAAAATTGATAATTGATAGTTTAAAATTATCAATTGTCCATTATTGAATGGTAGCTCGTTTATCCTCGCTCTAATGATTTCTAATTTATTGGTCAATATTCAATGATTAATGATCAATGATCATTGTTAATCGCTCCTTTAGGATAAGCAATCCGTTTGTGATTAAATTGTTGCCAGACTTGAACAAAAACATCAGCAATGATGCGTAATTCATCGTAGCTTAAACCACTATCCACTAATTGATTGTCTTTCCAGCGAGCTTTAAAAATTTTCTTGATTGTCGATAAAGCTTGTTCAGGAGTTGCTTCTTTAAGCGATCGCAATGCGGCTTCACAACCATCCGCTAACATCATAATCCCTGCTTCACGGGACTGGGGAATCGGACCATCATAGCGAAAATCAGATTCTAAAATTCGTTCTTCTCCATTGGTTTGACTATTTTGTTTAGCTTGATAGTAGAAATAGGCAATCAACAGAGTACCCTGATGTTCAGGAATAAAATCTCGAATTGCTTTGGGTAGACCATATTTTTTTGCCATTACTAATCCTTCACTAACATGTTTTTTGATAATTTCCGCACTAATCCAAGGATTATCGATTGCATCATGTTTATTCGGACCTCCCATTTGATTTTCGATAAAACCTAAAGGATCATGCATCTTGCCAATATCGTGATACAAAGTTCCTGCTCTTACTAACTCTACGTTACAATTGAGTTTTCTAGCCGCAGATTCTGCTAGAGAAGAAACAAACATCGTATGTTGAAAAGTCCCTGGGGCTTCAGTTGCCAATCGCTTGAGTAACGGTAAATTAGGATTGGATAATTCTGCTAAACGAATCGGAGTAACTAAATCAAAAAATCTCTCTAGATAAGGTGAGATCCCGATTGCGACAATGCACCAAGCAACTCCCCATAAACCATGAATAATTGCTCCTGGTAAGACTGCCGACCAAATGGTTACTGCACTGGCACTGAGTATCAGATTAGTTATAAAGTAAACAATTCCTTGGGTTAATCCGACAATCACCCCCGCCAGGGCCATCGCTTCTCGCGATCGCAAAGTTCCTGCGATCGCTGCTGCTAATAAGCCTCCAGCACTACCTGCGACCAGATATTCCCAACCCAAACCAGACTGGCTCCAAGTAACTAAAATAGTCAATAACGATATGTGACAAATTGCCAATAAAGGATTGTAAAAACTACTAACCAATAAGCCTATAGCAGCCAAATTAGTATGTACTGCAGCCAAATTAGTATGGTTGATACTAAAAATACTTAGCATTGGGGCACTAATACTCAACAAGCAGATTAATGCATAATCGCGACGACGAATCGAAGTATAAATTTGTCTTTGAACAATCACAAAAATCCCGATCACCGTTAAAACCAAGATTGTGGATAATCTTAATCCCAACCAATTAATACCACGACGACTTAAACCAAAGCCGTCCAAGAGCACAAAATCAGCCTGAGAAATCGTTTCTCCTTCATCAACAATGATTTGACCGTTTTTGATCGCCACCATTACTGGTTCAATAGCTTGAGCTGCTTTTTCTGCTAGCTCCCGTGTCGCTTCTCGATCTGACTGCAAATTTGGTTGCAGAACTGTTAATAACAAATTGCTAGCTAACGGAGATACCGAATCGGGAATCTGAGTGCCCAACTGTAACTTGACTACTGATGTCAGCGAATCAGAAGGAATACCTGGAGCAATACCTTGGGTAATAATTCTTTCTTTCGCTAGTTGAATGGCTGTTTTTGTCTGGGACCATTCTTGAGCGCTCAAAGTTAAAAAAGCTGACAGTTCGCGATAATTAAAGCTGGCAATCGGCTTATTTTGTAACTGTTGTTGACCTTCAAGATAGCGAATCTGAGCCTCATGTATTTTGGCAATTAATTCCACAAATTCGAATGCTGAAACTTGTTTTTGATATTCTTGCAACTGGTCTAAAGTTTGTCGTTGCAAAAGATTAAGGTTTAAATCTTGAGGAGACTCTAGAGAATTTAATAACGCATCAGATTGTGGTAGAAGTGGAGACTGAATAAGTCCTAGTATGGTTTTTAATTCTGCCTGGGAACAAGAACGAAGATATTGTTGACTAGACAGAGTAATAATCTTGCTATCAACAAAAGGAAATGGCTGAGTCTTAGCCCTTAAGTGTTCAATACGCTCTAAATATTTAGCAAGTTGCAATCTAATCTGAGCAGTAATTTCTTTATTTTGTTTGAGTCTTGGCACAATTCCTCTTTGTGCTTCTTTGCGTTTTGCCAAGGTCGTTGTGGTATCCTCAAATTCTCCATCTGATGGAGCTTCAATTCTAATAGGAGAAGTTTTGCCCACAGTAAGTTGTGGTTGATTGTAGAAACGATAACCCACCACACTAGTCAAAGCTACCAGTGCAACTATAAGCATCACCAAAGAATAGCGTAACTTAATACGTTGACGTCTAGAAGATTTTGGATTGGTACTACTGAATTTTTCTAAAATTGCTGATATTTGTCTAATTTGCTGGGAATTTCGGATTTCCCCAAGAAAATTAAACCTCTGTCTGCATTTGCGTTGCCATGAATCAATTTTTTGAGTTAATAAATGCCAGCTTTTCATCATATAGGAGTACTCATTCAAGCTGTAATATTTTTTGATTAGTGGGATTCATACTCTTTCTGGGAAATAATTTTCAGATGAGGGCGATTTTGTAAGGTACGAGGAGTTACCACTATAGCTGAAATATTAACATTGTTTCCTGGAACATAAACTCCTGACCAAAGAGCAAACACTCTTCTCCCTAGTTGCAATATTTTTTGGTAGTTATCCCTATTTTGACAGAATTTCTCCCAGTTAACAGGTAAGCCAGTTCTACTATTATAAGCCCCTGATAGAAAACCAGTTAGAGCTAAAAGATCACGAGCTTTATTTTGTACGCTCATTGCTTGTTTCATCGTTAGAGTAAAATTTTCTGGAGTTTGATAAAAACAGTATAAAGATAAAAGAAAAGGTAAATCACTCGGATTAGCAACCAAAGATAATTCTGCCGTTACTTCTGTGATGCTTAATCCACGATCAAATAGTATTTGTAAGCTTCCTAAATCTTTACTAAGAGAGTTGATAAAAGTTTGGGAAGTAACGGTTAATTGCTGCCATAAATCTTCTGGGTTTAGTTTTTCCCTCAATACCAAAGAAATAGCCGTACTCCACCATAAGATACCATCTAGATTAGACAAGGGAATTTGCCAGTATTGGGCACTCTTATGTAGCAACAATTCTAATTGGTGCAGATTGTCATGATAGTAAAGAATAATCGGGCAAAATACTAGAGCCATCCTCGACATAGTAATCGTTTCTAGGGAATTAATTCTCAAATCTTCCCAGAATAAAGCTTGGTCGAAATGCAGAGGGATTTGGGTTGTAATTTCTTGATGAATTTCGAGCCAAGAAACTTGGTTGGGCTGGATCTTCTCCCTGGAGAGTTGTTCTTGATTGTTTAGTTGTTCTCCAATCACACCACCAAAACAAGCTCCTAAGAATCTTTCTCTAAGTAAATAGCGCATAGTTTTTTATGTTTATTGGTTATGATAATATTCATCTTCCATAGATCATTAATAGAATCTTATTTTAAATGCTAATTACAACGACAGATATAGTTAAAGGCTATGAGATAACAAAATATTTAGGAATTGTAACAGCTGAAGTTGTTTATGGAACAAATGTTTTACGTGATTTCTTTGCGGGAATCAGAGACGTAATTGGTGGACGGACAGGTAGTTATGAAAAAGTTTTTGAAAAAGGGCAACTAGAGGCCATAAAAAAGCTGGAAAAGCGGGCTCAAAAATTAGCAGCTAATGGTGTAATTGGCATTAAAGTTGATACTGGTACTATTAACATGGATGAAAAAGGAGTTCTTTTTTTGATCACAGCAACCGGAACAGCTGTACAATTAGAACCAAGAAACTAAAATAATCCCTATCTTTAACAATTAAGTTCTCTCAGCTTTTAATCTTTTGCCAGAGTAATATATTAATTTTTGTTACAATGCTACAGCTAAATAATAAACTTCCCGAACCTCAAATATTTTCTGTTTTCAATTTACCAGTCCATTTACTTGATAATTATATCGACTGGTTAGAAGCAAGATTAAAACAGCGAATAGGAACTCATGTGGTGACTATTAACGCAGAAATGGCAATGTTAGCAGAAAAGGACTCTAATCTGGCATCAATTATTCGCCAAGCAAATTTGGTAGTTCCTGATGGGGCAGGGGTCATTTTGTACATGCGTTTGCGTGGTATTAAACAGCAACGTTGTCCAGGAATAGAATTAGCAGAATCTCTTCTGAAAAGATTAGGAAATAGCACTGATAATAACTTAATCTGTTTTTACGGAGGTACTCCAGGAACTGCAGTGATCGCAGTTCAAAAATGGCAAGAAAAATTCCCCAGACTTTCGATCATGGAGCAACATGGCTATCTGTCTGGGGAAAAAGAGCAACAATGGCTAAAGATTTTACAGGAAGCACAACCTGCTTTAATATTTGCGGGTTTAGGAGTGCCTCGACAAGAACTCTGGATTCAAAAATATCGTCATCTATGTCCTAATTCTATATGGATTGGAGTCGGTGGTAGTTTTGATATTTGGGCGGGAAAGAAAACTCGCGCCCCTTTATGGTTAAGAAATAACAATTTGGAATGGCTTTATCGTCTTTATCAAGAACCCTGGCGTTGGAAAAGGATGCTAGTTTTACCCAAGTTTTTTTTACTTTCTCTATTAGGTAAATAAGTTGAATCCCTATTCTTTTGATTCTTTGATGACTTCGCTGTCGATCAAGGGTTGTGGGGATAATTCTGATAGACCGATAGATTCAAGCATTTGAGCCCATTTTCCAGTAGAAGAAGGGCTAGCAACTTGATTTATGTCTTCAGCTGCCACTGATAAGGCATCATACCAAATTCCCTCTTGTTGATATAAATCTGCTTGTGCCGCTAGACTAGAGTTCGCTAGTTTTTGTTTAACAGAATTTTCTAGTTCTACATGCCCAATCCATCCTTCCACTACTAGATCGCGAGCACGTTTTTGACTATCACAGATCATAGATAAATACCAATGATAGTGAGAATCAGATTTTCCCAAACTCTTGCTAATATTTTGAGGAATCTCTACATTCATAATTCCTTCTTGACCAGTTGTTTGTAGGAAAACTTCATGTACTAGTTGATCTTTTTGATCCCGAAGTATAAATTCTATGGTCTTTTGTTCTGTAGTCTCTGGTACATAGAAAAATAATTTGGGTTTAATAGATGCAGTGACATTAACGCTATTATCTGGTATTAACGCTATTAAATTATTTCCATTAGCAATACAATTTCCGCGAGTGCCTCCATCTCGACGATGGGAAGGTAAGCCACTATTGGCAATAGTTTTTGAGTTATTAGTTTGAGTAACCTCTTGCGCTTGAGCGACGGCAACTAAACTTCCCCATCCCCAACTCAGAGCTATAGCAAGACTGCAAATGCCTATGACTTTATCGGTTTTAATTTGTGTGTTTAACATTTTTTACAAGTTCAAATTACTTAAGATTGTTTAATGTTTACTCGATTGTTTAATTTATATGTCTTTATGTTATATTTTTTGATTGAAAATGTCTACTATTAAAGGTATATTTGGCAATGAAGATATCATGAATATTTTCGATTTGCTCAATATATTTATCCTAAAAAATACTGAAACACATTAATCATTTTTGGAATAGTTAATCCGTGAAATTACAGATGCCAAACTGGCGCTCAGTCGCTGGCAAATATTTTTTTAATTAAAGCAAATTTCAATTATTTATTGAGTATAATATAGTGTTATTTAACATAATCGAAAAAGCTAGGTCTCTGTCCCAGAAAAGCTATAGAAATTTAGTTAAAAATCATAGTATCTCTCAGAGATATACTCTGCCGATATTCTGTACTAGCCTCTTGGTAACAGCAATTATAATTGGGGTTAAACAATGGGGAGGATTACAGAATTTAGAGTTATTTGCCTATGATGTAATGGTTGGTTTAAAGAGTGATAATTACCTTGATGAGAGATTACTTGTAGTAGAAATTACCGATCTGGATATCAAAAATCAAAAGCGTTGGCCAATCTCTGATCAAAAGATTGCTCAATTGTTAGCAGAAATTCAAAAATATCAACCCAAAGTAATTGGATTAGATTTATATCGGGATATTACCTATCCTCCAGGAACAAAAAGTTTGCATCAGCAATTACAAGCCGATAATATTGTTGCTATTGAATATTTAGGGCACCAAGAGAATCAAATTCTACCTCCGACCGTAGTTCCATCTTCACAAGTAGGATTTAATGATGTAGTTTTGGATCAAGATTCTGTCTTACGGAGAAATCTTATCTATGCTCGTTTGGGGGAACGAAAATTATATTCTTTTGCGTTCCGTATGAGTTTGAAATATCTCCAAGATCTGCCTGGGTTGGAAAATAACCTGGAAATTACCGAATCACTAGATTATTTATCCGTTGGTAATACTGTGTTACCTCGCTTACAAGCTAATTCGGGAGGCTACCAAATGCATCCGACAGAAGCTTTAGGGTGGCAACTTCTCATTGATTATCAATCACCAATTATTGCTCGGACGATAAGCTTGACAGAAGTATTGGAGGGAAAACTCAATTCTGATTTAGTTCAAGACAAAGTAGTAATTATTGGGACTACTGCCCCTAGTATCAAAGACTTTTTTTATACTCCTTATGAGGGTAAGCAAGCGACTATGCCTGGTGCATTAGCTCATGCCCAGATGGTCAGTCAAATCATTAGTTTAATCTTGGGAGAATCGACTCCAGTTTGGTTTTGGTCTGAAGGGCTAGAAAGTTTATGGATTTGGGCTTGGTCTGTGGTGGGATTAGCGATCGCTATAAAATTTAGGCATCCTTTATCTATTGGTCTGGCAACTATTACGGGAATTAGTCTCTTGTACAGTATCTGTGTGGCTATTTTTTTTGTTGGCGGATGGATTCCCTTGCTACCTTCTCTGTTGAGCTTAGTTCTGACAGTGGGTCTTATTTGGACTTATAAAGTAGTCTACAACACATTATATGATTCTTTAACTGCTTTACCAAATTCAACTTTATTTACGCAGCAATTAAAAAAACTCAATCGAAAATATCTGCAAACCGATTCTTCTATGTCGATTGTGGTTTTTTGTTTAGATTTAGATCGTTTTAAATTAATTAATGATGGTTTGGGATATCAAGCAGGAGATCAATTATTGCTTGCGACTACGCAACATCTTCAAGACTATCTGAGTTCAGAAGAATTATTAGCTAGAGTGGGAGGAGATGAATTTGCGATCGCAACTGTGCTCAAAGAAGATCCTGCTGTAGCGGTTAAAATTGCTAATGAACTGCAGAAAACCTTAACTGTTCCTTTTTATTTTAATAATCGAGAAATCCTTAATTCGGTAACTATCGGGATTGCGATTAACGACATTACTCCAGATTTTGTTGCAGAAAATATTCTCCGTGCTGCTCGGACGGCAATGTATAAGGCGAAAGCATCAGGTAAAATTCGCTATGAAATATTTGCCCAAAAAATGCATCAACAGGCTTTAATGCGCTTGGAGTTTGAAACAGATTTATATCAGGCGATCAAGAATCAAGAATTTCAATTATATTATCAACCAATTATTTCTCTAGAAACTCATAAAATTTCCGGCTTTGAAGCTTTAGTGCGCTGGATATCTCCCGAGAAAGGTTTTATTTCTCCAGGAGAATTTATTCCTCTTGCAGAAGAAACAGGAGCAATTATTCCTTTGGGGGAATGGATTCTTCAGGAAGCTTGCAATCAAATGTATCTTTGGCAGCAAAAATTTCCTGAATATTCTGATCTATTTATTAGTGTGAATCTTTCTGGAAGACAGTTCCACCAACCTAATTTAGTAGAAAAAATTGCGGAAATTTTAGAGATTACGCAAATCAATTATCAAAATCTTAAATTAGAAATCACAGAAAGTATGGTGATGGATAAAGTTGAAGATGCGATCATGATGTTGAACCGCCTCAAAGATCTCGGTATTAGGTTAAGTATGGATGATTTTGGCACGGGATTTTCTTCTTTTAGCTATCTCCATCAATTTCCGATGGATACCTTGAAAGTAGACCGCTCTTTTGTCAGTAACATGAATCAAGGTACTAAAAATTTAGAAATTGTCAGTACCATTATTTTACTTGCTCATAAGTTAGGGATGGATGTGATTGCCGAAGGAATTGAAACAGAAGAAGAACAAGCTATTCTAGAAAATTTAGATTGTGAATATGGACAAGGTTATTTATTTGCCAAACCTTTACCAGCAGACAAAGTTCTTGATTGGCTTCTCTCGCAATCATAGTAGTCTGTATTGAAATGATAGGTTGATATAGGCAGGGGGAGATATTTACTAAGATTGACATCTCAACCTTAAATCAATCTTGATGCTTTAAGTGCAATTCTTAGGAGATTTGGAGATTTACGTACTTTCTTGATATAACTCACCATAATATATATTAAACATATTGATATTGCATGGGAGGATAGTCAACTTGAATGCATCAGAAAGAGCTAGAGGATTGGATGTCACAACTAAAATTGCTTCGGTGGTCAATCTTTTTAAAACCCAATTTCCTGATGTCAAAGTTGATCTCAAACCCTGGAAAAATGACCCTAATACCCGGGAATTAGTAGATCCTGATTCGATTGATATTGGCTTTCATTTCCCTGGTTGGAGTCCTCGTATTCAATGCAATAGTATCTTGGTACAGATCCGTTTTTATACAGATCCTTTAGATAAGACGGAAAAGTTAATTGGCTTAGAAACTGCGGGCTTTAGCCATGTTGGACAAGCTTGGCGATTCTCTACCATTGAAAATTGGCAATTATTAGGGGAATATCAACCTAAAGATGAGATAGAAGTAAAATTAAAGTTATTTTCTCGTCAAGTCTTTGAATTATTTCAATAGAAGGCAATTTAACAAAAGAAAAGTATTCGCGAAATATACCTCTGTTGATCTGAGCGAATCAGGAGTTAACTTGGCAAAAGACAAAAACTTTTTTATCAAGCCCTAATTAATTGTTTGACTTGCTTCAAGGCAATATCTATTCCTCGTTGTGTTAAAGACGAGAATTCTTCGCCAAAATCAAAGTTAACAGCAGGAATTAGAACCCAGTAAGCTTTGATAACTTTGCCATAAAGTATTTGAGTAACAGAAAGTAGCGATCGCGGATTACAGATATGTCCTAAACTAGTGTCGCAATCTGCTGCTTGAAGCTCTTGTATCTGGACTGAAATGGAATTTTCTGAATTAGTTGCTACTGCATCGATAAAGATAACAGCATCAGCTTGGGAAATGTCTTCGACAAGTTCGGGTGTCAGTTGGTGCACAGCGAGCGATCGCACTTCAGGCAATCCCCACTGCGCGATCTTTTTGGCAACCCTTTGTCCTGCACCATCATCACTTCGCAGAGTATTGCCGTAGCCAATGACTAAAAAATTCATTTTTACTAATTGAAAATTGCTTGTCCTTGAATAAGCGTGGGCTATGCTGAGGCTACCCCAGCTTATAGAACCACGCTGTTGGGGGAAAATTGAAAATCATCAACTGTTAACTGATACATGTTGCACCTCTGTCTTCTAAACTTTGTTTCATTTCCGCAGAAAGACCCGTATTGTTCCCAAATTTAGCTCCTGTAACTACAGCTAGATTAAGGCTAGCATTACTTAAGTTAGCTTCTTGTAAATTAGCTTTACTGAGGTTCGCACCAATTAAATTAGCTATGGCTAAACTTGTGCGATACAAGTTCGCATGGTTTAAGTCAGCATTTTCTAGATAAGCACCGCTTAGATCGGCACCACTCAAGTTAACATAACTAAGATTAGCTTCACTTAAATCTGCATCGGTTAAGTCAACACCTCTGAGATTAGCTTTTTTGAGATTCGCACCATTTAGGTCAATACCAGTGAGGTTAGCTGCTAGCAGATTACCTCCTGATAAGTCAGTCTTCAGATTTAGCTTTGCTAGTTGAACCAATTCATCCATCTGATCGGTTTTGGCTGTATATATTTGTTGAATTAGTTGTTTGAGTTCCTCAGCTTGGAAAGTAATTTCCATTTTTTTATCTTCTTCCTGAATCTCTTGCGTTGCTAAATTAGCAGAACCTAATTGAACGCAACTTAGAGAAGATGGTAATTGGTGTTTACAGAGGAAAAAAACGATCGCTCTATCTATTACACTATGCTTATTGGGACTGAGGTCATGTCGCCATAAATCTTCGGCATCAGCTAGAGTAATATCTGCGGGGAAAACTATCCAATTTACTTGCAAGCTAGAGGGTTGGCTAGTTATTTTAATAGTTCCTAGCTTAATTCGCTTCAGAGAGTCCTCTACAAGTGGCTTTGCAGACTCTAATGTAAATATCCAAGTTGTTTCAGTTCCAGAAGCTTCAGTTGTAATTTCAAAGTAATCATCTAACTGAGAATTGATATCATGCAATTGGCTATTTTCTAGTCTCAGTTTTAGTTGACCACCTTGTAAACCCAACTTGATACGACCATCCAATAGAGAGAACCATTGTTGATTAAAGTTGAGACTCAGGTAAAGCTCAAACTGATCACTGTTGGCTGAATTAGAAGCAATGGGAACGGCTTCTAATGCCATTGATAATAAATTTGGATATAAATTCTGAGACTTTAACAACTGCATGATTACAACTACTTTGACTAATGTGACAGAGTTTCTTTTAAGATTGTAGGACTTATCATTGAGTTTTCTTGAGAATTTATGAGATTTTCTACGGCTTAGATTGAGCTGCGACTAAAAGTAGTGAATTTGGAAAAAGATAGCTTAAATGATTCGGTAGTTTAGGCGATAAGTTTTCATCAAAAAGTAATTTCATGACGATAATTTACAATTTAGTGCCTATAAACCGAGTTAATCAAAAAGGTGATTATCTAATGAATTGAATTGAATCTTGTTAGAGCGATCTCGAAGAGATCCGCTTTGCGGGGCGCACAGTGACAGGCTTTACGCGATCGCTTGATGCATAATTGAAAGATTAATATTGACATTAATTCATTATGGTAACGCTAGTAGCGATAAATTTTCATCTTCAAAAAAAATTTTAATTGCTTTGAAATTGCTACGCAGCAGATTTTCAACTTGTGATGTTGAGCAGTTTCCGAGACGAAGCCAAATAACTTTCGGTGGATTCCCAAATAATAGGCTTAAGTCATGCATATCTGCGTCTTTCGAGACAATCATCAAATTATTTTCTTTCGCATAATCCCAAACTACTGAGTCAGTTGTTGCTTTCATCCCCACATCTCGAACATGAAGTGAATTGGGAAAAAGATCGCTTAAACGATTCGGTAGTTTAGGAGATAAGTTTTCATCAAAGAGTAATTTCATGCTGATAATGTAGTAGTCATAAATCGACGCTCCCGATCAGCAGCATAAGCAATACAGGCTTTTAAATCTTCTCGTGTCAAATCAGGGAAATCATCAAGAATTTCTGCTTCGGTCATTTCAGAAGCTAGATATTCAAGCACTTCATAAACTGTAATTCGTAAGCCACGAACACAAGGTTTCCCTCCCCGCTTCCCAGGTTCAATTGTGATGATGTCTTTGTAGTTCATGAATTCTCATCGTCATTACTTACAGTTATTTTTACATCTTACCGAAGTAAAGAAATCAAGCGCCAGTTCGTTATTTCACTACGCGATCGCTTTATCGATAGTTGCAATATTAAACTGAACACGTATTAGAACTGTTTTAAGCTCATTACTGATTGGCATACTGGACAGCAAGCATTGCGTTCATGGGGGTAAAAATGCGATCCAGTTCTGAAATAGCACTTAATTCAGCAATTTCATCAAATGTGAGTTGATCGGCTTTCTTTTTGTCCAAAAGACTTTCCATTCGCAGTTGCAGTGTCTCACTGAATTTAAACAAATACCAATTATCGACTGGTTCGAGCCGAATTTCATGTATTAATGAGGATGGTTGTGTGAAGGTTGTAACCATTTTCTTTATGGAACCACTGTTTTTATGATGGAGAAGCTTTTTGTTAATCTAGACCTAATAATGCTGACGGATCTTTTTGATTAAGTTCTGGTCTAAAGTAACGATAGGCAAAAGCTTCTGCACGATTCAAGTTTGAAGGTTTAACTTCTACCCAGTCAATAGTCCAATCTGTTCCATATTTTTGAAGAATCTTAGGAAGAATATGATGATTTTGCCAGCGTCTCTTTAGGTTAGTGGCTTGACCAACATATATGACTCGATCCTGATGCCATACTCGATAAATGACACTGACTTGAGGAAGACTAGAAAGATCAATCATCATTTTCCGCTGCTTTATCCATTTCGACGCGCCCCAGATGAAAAGTTAGTGTTCCTAAATCTGATGTAATAGGCTTAGATATCTTGTCAGTAAGATATTCAATATCAGAAATACGAATTCCGATCCAATCTCCATTTATACGTAAGTTCTTGAGAACAAATTCCCAGCTTTTGCGCTTACGTAAGTCACGTTTCATACAAAGAGTAGAGTACTTAGTTTTTAGTTCTTTTGTCGTTGCTACTCCAGATAGGGCATAACATTCCGCTTTGATAGCAATCAACTTCATTCCTTTGATGCCAGATTTAGTCTTATTTCGAGACTGATGCTTAGCCATTAAACAGCTACAGCTCAAGTTTATCGAGCTTATCTTTTGAATTTGTACTGTAGATCGCTTCGATATAACGACGAATCTCAGGATCTACAGATTTGCTTATATTCAAAACCATTTCTCTTTGCCGTCGATAGAGCTCATTCCAGGACTTATTCATTGCCTGGGATCTTTTGAGTATTGTGGTCGCTTGGTGGATCGTTTGTAGATCTGCATCTGTACTTAATCCTAAAAGCTTAGATATTGCTCGGGCAAATTTAGCAAAGGGAGTATGAGTTTGACCTCGCATTAAAGCGACATTTTCACCCATTAATGCCCCAATGATAACATCAGCAGCTCCTTGAGTAAGTGCTTTATTCTCCGCAGGAGTAACATCTCCATATTTTTTTCTATGTTCATCCAGCAAAAAATCATAATTTGTGGCTCTATGACGTAAATAGTTAAATGTCTGACGCGGATTATAGTCATCAGGCACTTGAGCCAATAACTCAGGTTTAACAAGTTTTACTGACGCCCTCAATTCCTGGACAATAGTAGGTTGGTTCATAATCGTTTTTTAAAAGAAAAGATTATTAACTTATAAGTATTATGAATGTTCTAAGATTAGAATACCCAAAATTTATTGCCGCAGAAACACTGGGATCTATAAAATCAATAAAAAAACCTTAAGTTAATACTCTTATTTCCAGAAGAGTTGAATTATTTATTCTTAGTCTCCAACTTATCCAACTTCTCTAGTAACTCTTTATTTGCAAATTAGGCTCTGCAATATGGGGCTCGTTTTATTTTTCTTAACTGGTTACCAAGATATTTTTTAGAGGAAATGCAGATCTTTCTGAGATTTAATAATTCCAAGAATTTAGAGATATAAACTGA
>JAAUYH010192133.1_pt1 | contig 18101 bp, 18 predicted proteins | sample 7278061 | NCBI WGS metagenome assembly JAAUYH01 (sample SAMN14350203, study PRJNA611818) | marine sediment metagenome | isolation source: surface marine sediment (0.6m) | place: French Polynesia: Moorea | collected 2018-08 | reverse complement strand
TCCTTAATATATCTGGGTTTCAGGCGAATTTACCTCTTCGAGGTAAATTCGGCGTCTGGCAAGGCTTTCACCCCTTTTTGATAGGTAAAATTGTCAAAGTCCCGTTAACTGACTATCAACCGCAAAAAGATTTAATTCATCAGTATTCTGTACCTATTCTGCCTTTCTTACTCTTAGCTGTAATCGCTAATTTAGCAGCGGGTGGTGGATGGTTGCGAAGTAAACGGAATATTATTATCTGGGCAATATTAGCTTTTTTAGCTCTAGCCAAATTTGGTTATTTTGGCTCAAAATATCTCAAATCTATCGATACTTGGCCGGCAACTTCCCAGGCGATCGCCAAAATTCAAGGTAAAGGTGGGGTTTTAACTTCTGCTCAAATTGCCCCCCATCTCACCCATCGCCAAATCCTTCATCTGGCTATTGAAGGATCGGAGTCAATAAAGTTAAGTCAATTCGACTATGTGTTGTTGAATCAACGCCATCCCGGCTGGGGAAGTTCGCCAGAAATAGTTAACATTCTAATTGAACGACTGAAAAAAGCCCCAGAATTTGAATTAACTTATCAGCAAGATGGTGTTTTTTTGTTTGAAAAACGTTAATTTTGCTCTGGCGATCGATCGTGTTGATTTGCCAATAGAGGCGATCGAAGGTAAATAAAGTCCCTAGATTATTTTCCGTCTCAAAATAAATTTACGGGGTTGCCACCTGCGTTGTATCTTAGGTGAGAGAATAACCAAAAAGTGAGCAAGAGTATATGCGAATCTTATTTGTAGCAGCAGAAGCAGCACCTATAGCCAAAGTAGGTGGCATGGGTGATGTCGTGGGAGCATTACCCAAAGTACTGAGAAAATTGGGATACGATGTTCGCATATTTATGCCTCATTACGGCTTTCTCCCAGATAAAATTGATATTCCTAGTGAGCCAGTCTGGTGGGGATATGCCATGTTTCAAAACTTTGCCGTTTACGAAACCGTTTTACCCAATTCCGATGTACCTTTGTATTTATTCGGTCATCCAGCTTTCGATCCCCGTCGTATTTATGCAGGAGAAGATGAAGCTTGGCGATTTACTTTCTTTGCTAATGGTGCAGCCGAGTTTTGTTGGAATTATTGGAAACCACAAATACTCCATTGTCATGACTGGCACACAGGGATGCTTCCTGTATGGATGAATCAGTCTCCTGATATCAGTACCGTCTTTACTATTCACAACTTAGCTTATCAAGGTCCTTGGCGTTGGTATTTAGAAAAAATTACTTGGTGTCCCTGGTATATGCAAGGGCACAATACCATGGCAGCAGCAGTACAATTTGCCGATCGCGTTAATACTGTTTCTCCCACTTATGCCGAACAAATTAAAACGGCGGAATACGGAGAAAAAATAGAAGGTTTACTTTCATTTATTAGTGGTAAAATGAGAGGCATCCTTAACGGTATCGATACAGAAAGTTATAATCCTGCTACGGATAAATATATCAATCAGAATTTTACTGCTGAAACGATCGCTAAACGACCTCCTAATAAAATTACCTTACAAGAAGAATTAGGTTTAGAAGTAAATAAAAATGCTTTATTGATGGGTGTAGTATCCCGTTTAGTCGAGCAGAAAGGAATAGATTTACTGCTACAAATCCTAGAGAAATTTATGTCTTATACTAATGCTCAGTTAGTAGTTTTAGGTACAGGCGATCGCAAATACGAAACTCAATTGTGGCAAATGGCTTCTAAATTTTCTGGTCGGATGTCGGTACAGTTGCTTTACAATGATGCCCTATCTAGAAGAATTTATGCTGGTTGCGATGTATTTCTCATGCCTTCTAAGTTCGAGCCTTGTGGTATCAGTCAAATGTTGGCTATGCGTTATGGCTGTATTCCCATTGTCCGTCGTACTGGAGGTTTAGTCGATACCGTCTCTCATCACGATCCTGTCAATGCAGCAGGTACTGGCTATTGTTTCGATCGCTACGAACCTCTCGATCTGTATACCTGTATGGTAAGAGCGTGGGAAGGCTTCCAATATAAAGAAAAATGGCAAGAACTACAACAAAGAGCAATGAGTCAAGATTTTAGCTGGGTCAAATCTGCCCTTGAATATATCAAAATGTACAAAGAAGTTATCGGGCAATCTCCCGAATTAAGTGCAGAAGAACTAGAAAAGTTGGCTATTTTAAATAAAAGCTAAAATTTGTTAGTGGTTAGTAGGGGTCAACGGCTGTTGACCTGTACATAGGGGTTAACGGCTGTTGACCCGTACAGTTGTTGGCTAACAGCTATTCGATAAAGCTTCTAACAGATAATTATTATCTTGTTGAGAACGAACTGCTATCCGAAAATAGCGATCGCCAAGTTCGGGAAAGCTGAGACAGTCTCTAATTAATATTTGATATTTCTTTAACAATTCTGCTTGTAGTTGAGTACTGGATTTAGTAGTCTTTACTAGCAGAAAGTTAGCAGCACTATTCAAAGGTTGTAACCCTGGGAGAGAAGCCAATCCCTGCCATAATTCCTTTCTGGTAGGTGGTAGCCAGTTCCAAGTTTGTTGTTGAAATTGTTTATCGCCAATAACAGTTTCGGCTGCTATGGCTGCTAAAGTATTAACCGACCAGGGATCGCGAAATTTTTGCCATTGTTGGATTCTGTCTGGATTGGCGATCGCATAACCAATGCGTAACCCTGGAAGGCTATAAAACTTGGTTAGAGAACGCAAAATTACCAAATTAGGAAAATCTTTGACTGCATAAATTAAACTCTGTTCTTCTCCTGGCGGTAAAAAATCCATAAAAGCTTCATCTACCACCACTAGGGCAAATTTAGCTAAATAGGGTAAGATTTCGTCTCTAGTCCAAATTTTACCCGTAGGGTTATGGGGATTGTTGAGTAACAGTCCAGAATTGACAGGAATAAGGTCTTGGTCAGGTAGGATATCGGCAAGAGTGGTTATTTGTTCCCGTTCTAAATACCCTAAGTTAAGTTGGCATTTAGACCAATTAGCCTTAAAAGCGGTTAAAGCCCGCCAATAGTCGCCAAAAGCAGGAGTAATGAGATAAGTAACCTGTTGTTGCGATAATTCCCAACCTGCCCAAGTCAATAATTCTGCCGAACCATTACCAGGCAAAATATAGTCTGCCGATATTTGATGATACCGAGCTAGGGTTTCTTTTAGCTGAGTATAGTTCGGGTCTGGGTAAGCAGTTAAGCGATCGAGGTTCTGTCGAACTACAGCGATCGCTCTAGACGGTGGTCCTAAAGGATTAATACTAGCCGAAAAATCCATAATAGAAGAAGCTGGACAGCCTGCAACTGCTGCTGCCCAAGCCAAATTTCCACCGTGTTTAGGTCGATTCAAAAGCAGATAGAAAGAAAAATGACTGGATGGTTATTTAGGTGCAACCTTTTCTTTGAACAATTTACCCGCAGAAAAAGCAGGAACATAAGTTTCTGGAATCGCCATTTTTTCTCCAGTTTTGGGATTACGTCCTTCTCTCTCTTTGCGGTGACGGCGTTCAAAAGAGCCAAAGCCAACTAAAGTTACTTTATCATTGTCAGCTACTGCATCCATAATAGTCTCGATGGCTGCACTTAAAACTGCATCAGCTTGCTTTTTAGTCACTGTTGCTCTTTGAGCAATGCGATCGACTAATTCACCTTTATTCATAGAGAAATCTCCTTTTTGTGAGTTTTATTAGCTTATTGAATATAGCCTGTATCTGGAAACCTCGGAAGATAATGTGCTGATGACTTTAATTATTTTAAAAGTCATGCAGATGAGCTCGATTTATGTTACTTGAGGTAACAAAACCTCTAAATAACCACAGGCTGTAATTTTCATTGCCTTATTCTAAGCTCTACTTGCCCCATATGGATCGCTGAAACCACTAAATGATGCAGATTTCAACAATTTTTTTCGATTTCACGGTCTGTTTGTAGCGATTTGATACCTTCGAGCTAGTAAAATTACGTATTTTTGGGTATATTTTGATTCTATTTTGTAAGAGGCGGTTCCGATCGCTTTTCCAATTCCCGATCTCAATCTTCTCCCCAAAAATTGCGGTCTTTAATTTGCTCGATCGTGTAAGGGCAAGAAATAGGAAAAGTGTCGATGTCCAACCCCGTTTCATCGCTAGCATCCTCTCGCGCATCTTGATAGCACTCAGCCAGAGCTATTTCTAGATGAACGTTTAAAACAGGATGTTTTCTAATTAAGCGATCGATTTGCTTTCTAGCTTCTTTAATAGTACTTTCCCAACTACCACTCCTCTTTTCTGGCTGATAATTCCACTTTAATAGGTGCATTAGTAACCTGGTTAATTGGCTTTCCAATGCGTCTCTGTGACGATTTCCCAAATCCCTAACCTCTTCTACCAAGTGCGCCAAGTCTAACTCGCTCCATCGCTGCTGCTCCAATAACATTGCTTGTTCGTCAGACCAGGCGACAAAGTCTCGATCGTATTTTTTATTCAACTTTTTCCATCCTCATCTAAAATTTCGATCGCTCGTGTCTTTATCAATCTTATAATTAAAATTGTGACCACATAATGACCACATTTTGAAACGATTATGAAAAGTGTTGGCATACGAGAATTTAGAGATAAAGCATCTCAATACCTAGCCAGTAGGGAAGTTGTAGCTGTAAAGCGTCACGGTAAATTAGTCGGATTTTATCTTTTTGCGAGTGAGAAAACCCTCACTAAAAGTGAGGGACGGGGCGTATAAACATCTGAGGAAACCTCAGATGACAGCCCCTCATGAAAACGAGCGAGATAAATCATCGGTCGTAGGTTTACAGTTTTGATACCAAATCTTCATATAGCAAGGGTTTTGGTTGTTGTATACTAGTCTTAGTTTGAAGCCTCTGGGTGGGAGTCCCTTTTTGGGCGGTTGTGAATGACTCAATTGAGTTGAACCCTAGAACCCGAAAGTCTGCACAAGAGACACGAGAGTTGGGTAACGAAAACCACATAAAACATAGTGCAGTAACCGCATAACAACGGTGAATGAAATAGTAAAAGCATTTGAGAGTAATCCCCGTAGGGTAGGGCATACCCAAACGGTCGGTGAAAATCCGATAACGCTTGGAGAGTAAACCGCAAGTGGGCATCTAGATAACAAGTGATATTCTAGTAGGCTGGGTTTAGACATAATCGTGTAAGACTTTGAGTAGGGCAACTGAAAAAAGCAGTGATTAGCTCAAGAATCCCTCGCTAAAAGCGAGGGAGTGTCAAATTCCAGTCGAACAATCGAATGAGATAGAAATTAAACAGGCACTACAAAGACTTTCTCAAACAGTAGAACAAGCTATGGCAGAAAGTGGTATGGATGAATTCCACATTCCGCACGTCAAATTGTAGTACGGTAAGTAGCATGCCAATTGGTTTCTATTTAGATACAATACTGCTTTTTAAACCATTTATCGTCTCTTATTAAAAGACAGTTGGCGATCGCCAACTGTCAAAAAAGCATAATCATTGCATATTACATAATGACGTGCGGAATGTGGGATGAATCTGCCCTCAGTCGTGCTTTAAATTTATCTCATAGGTTGTCTGAGAAGTCTAATTTTATACGTTCAAGCCCCCTAAATCCCCTGCCCCCGTGACCCCCAATCTTGGGGGTATTCTTGGAGGACTTTTATCATATATTCCCCCCAAAGTTGGGGGGCTAGGGGGGCAAAATTCAGTATAAAAAAACTTTGATGCGGTAGCTTTGGCTGAAGCAAAAGTGTTCGTAGTTCCTCACGAAGTTTATGCAGCATACGAAACTATTGCCAGAAATCGAATTCCCCGCGATCCTAATGATTGGTTTACAGTAGCATTAGCATTAACTTTAGAAGCAGCAATTTGGACTTCAGATAATGATTTTCTCGGATGTGGTGTAGCAACTTGGACAACTGATACTTTGTTGACGCATTTAGCTACATTAAACAAGTAGAGGCAAACGGCAGTTTACCCCTACATATTCTGTTCTACCCAGGTTTACCGTTGACCATCATTAGGCATTGAATTCGGCATGGAATCAAATCCACGCTCTCGTAACATTTCGCGAGCATCCTTTCCTGGTCTGTAATTAGAACCCAACTCAGATTGTTCGTCAATTACCTGGGGAGTCAGTACAACTATTACCTCTGCTCGCTCATTGGTTTTTTCACTGCTTCGGAACAAAGAACCAAGCAAAGGAATATCTCCTAAAATTGGCACTTTAGATATATCTGTCCGTTCTTGATCCTGGATAATACCGGAGAGAATTAAAGTCTGATTGTCCCGCAGTCTAATCAAACCAGAATTGAGTTCCCGATTACTTAATAATTGAAGTTCGTTAACAGCACCATCACCACTATTAAACTCTTCGATTTGTCCTAAAGAGGTGACTTTAGGATTGACAGATAAAGAAACAAACCCATTGTCATCAATTTGTTCGATGTTGACATTCAGAGTCAATCCAGCCTCACCAATAACAGGAGTAATGGTTCTAACTCCGCTATCTGAATCGATTTCACTTTCTACACTTTTAATAACCTCTTCTACCAGTTTGACTGTAGCTTCTTGTCCCTCTTGTACTACTAGTGTAGGATCGGTCAAAATTTTAGCATTCCCACTGGTAACTTGAGCAGTTAATGAAGCAAGGAATTTTTTAGGATTGAGTACATTTCTTACTGGAGACCTAAATTGATCAGAATCAGGATTATTATTTCGACCTGGTGGATTGTCACCAAATCTTAAAGTTGCTACTCCATTATCTTGAGTGAAGTAAGTATTATTAACTCCGAAGGAGAAACTGGAATTAAATTCATCTGTATTAGATAAATTAACATCAATCACCTTGACATTAACTGCTACCTGACGACGACGGGCATCTAATTGAGTAAGAAAGGTAGTAGCCATCTGCACTTTGCGGGGTTCACCAATTAGAGTAATAGAGTTTAATCTGTCATCGGTGGCTATCCGCAATCCTTTTAGTACAGCAGCAGTAGTACCATCATCTTCTTCATCTAAACCTAGATTTTCTAACTGGGCAGGTTTTTCTGTTCTTTGAGAAACCCTGCCAGTTTCTGGATCGACTATTTCTTCTACTTCAGTAGTTAATCTTTGTCCTTCTGCTCCATGACTGGCTAAAAATAAAGCAGCATTTTCCGCTTTTACTTGATTAAGGCGTACAGTTCTACTTACTAAATTACGAGCTTGATATGGTAAATTGGTACCAACATAGATGGTGTTCCTTTTACGATTAGCACTCATTCCCGAAACCAAGAGTACTGAATTAAATACTTCTTGTACTGGTTCGTTTTCTAAATCGAGAGAAATAGTTTTTTCTTGGTTTCCTTCTTCGCTATAGTCCTCTTCTCCCAAATTCCCAGTATCAGTAAAGACTAAATTCAAACCAGCAGAACGAGCCAACAAAGATAAAACTTCTCTTACAGGAGCATCGCGCAGGACTAAGCGAGGAACTATTGCAGATGAACCTAAATCGATTAGTTCGGGGCTAGCATCAATATTAGAAACAGCCATATCTCCTACAGGAGGAGCAACGGCTCTAGGTAAATAACGTCGGTTATTGCGGAATGATCTGCGGTGATTATCAGCAATTTTGTCTTTATCGAGATCGATGTTGTCTTTGTCGCTAATTACAATTTCTGGATTAGGAACTAAAACATTAGAATTTTGTCTACCAGGGTTGTTACTTCTAGAAGAATCAACTTGTTTTTTTTGTGTTGGCAATTGAGCTATAATCTCTTTAAAGCTAGACTTTAGACGTACCAAAGTAGATTGCAAAGAGCTTTTTTTAGTTTTAGCATCAGGAGTTAAGCTGAGGACAATTTCCCCTTCTTGCTCTTGTAAGGTTGGTTTTACAGCTACGCCTTTTTCTCCTGAGATAGAAATTTGAGTATTATTTTTATCTAGCTGACGTACTGCTATTTCTGCTATACCTGGAAAGGGATTTTCTCGATGAAAGTTAGTTCCTTGGGGTAGCTTGAGTTCTGTATTAATTAGATTAGCTTCTAAGCTATTATCTCCACTGACAGTAAAAAAGGAAGAAGGATTCCCTGATTGTCCTGCTGTTTTTAGTCTCAATTCAATACCTTTGTTGGTAGAGTTTAATTTAACTCCAGCAATTTGACGATTAGCTGCTTTAGATGGATTGGCTACCAAAAAAATTAAAACTGCGGTAGTCAAAAATCTAATTTGATTGTAATAATTCTTCACTGTTCACTCCTTAGGCTATACTGCTAACAAAAATAGACTTCTTGCATAAATCAAAAATCTCGGTTGTGTTAGCTATTAGCTATTAGCTATTAGCTATTATCCCTTCGGGTTCGGGCGCGTTCCCTTGCGTCTTACGCCGACGCGGGGTCGCCCTCACTTTTAGTTTTGGTTAATCGAGGTGTTTTTTTGATTTGTTGACCTGAGCAAAATTTACTTTTGCGCATAGGTCTAATCTAATTAAGGACGTTCCAGGGAACGTAACTACAAACCCCAAACTCATATAGATACGGTTTATTTCTCCCTCTGCACCCTCTGCACCCTCTGCACCCCTGCACCCTTGCTCCTCTACTCCTCTGCTTCTTCTGCTGCTCTTGCTTCAAGCAGTTCTTGCTGACTCAAAGGTAAAATTGCATCTATATTCAATCGAGTTTTGAGTTGGGGAGGTTGAGTTGGAATCAAGGCTTTTTGACCTACAGATACAACTACTGGGGCTTTTTTGCTCACTTGCGAACTATAGTCTTTAACCATCAAAAGAGGTTGCAAACGCTCGATATCGTTTAAAATTGCCTGAGTTTGACTATAAGAGCCTTCAATTTCTAGGGAAATACCCTTACGTTTTAGTTTTCCGTTAACTTCATTACCTAACGAACCGTCTTGAATAACGGTAATTTGATTGTCTGGACGATAGTTAATCATTTTTGCGCCCCTGGCAGCTACAAAACTATTAATATCTATCAATAAAGTCTCTAAATCTTCGGCATTAGTGAATAAAGCTGTAACTTTAGATTTAAGAGCTTTTTTTTCTGCTAACTGTTTGTTTAAGTTGGTAAGTTGCTCTTCCAAATCACCTGACTTAATTCTGTCTAGTTGCCCTTGTTTTTCTGTTACTTGGGTCTGAACTTGTTTGTAGTTTTCTTTAGCGGGGGCAACCATATTCATATATATATAAATAGCTCCAGCTATACCCACTACAGCAAGAGCAATACCACTAATTACAGGGGTAAAAGTAATGCCAAAAACTTCGGGATAATCTGCACCCAAACTTTGGTCATCATCACCGAGAAAATCTTCAGCTAATGTCATGTTTAAATAGCTCCTTTACGCTCTAGAGTTTTTAGTCGAGTTACTAACCCAACAGAACCTTTTTTTTCTAACTCCCGCATCAATTGAGATGCAGGAACATTACTGAGACGAGTAGTAAGTCTGTATTTAACACCTTGGTCAAAATCGATGGCAATATTATCGGGAAGTTTATTTTCTATATCGACGGCAAAATTAGCTAAATTGGCGTTATCTAACTTAGTTTGCTCTGCGTTGAAAAAGGGAGAACGTTCCAGAAACAGCACAAAGTCATTGACATCATCATAAGAACGAGCAATACCCGAAAAAGTTAACTGGATATTATTGCCCGAACCACTCTGTTGTATGGAGTCAATTTGGACTCCAGGGGGTATTCTTTCACCTATTTCTAGTAAAATTGCCGACCAAGGCTTAATTTGGTCAAATACACTAACTAAAGTTCTAGTTTCTCGATCTATGGCATCGATTTGAGCTCTAGCATCTTTAATTTTTTGGTTTTGATTGCCAACTCTAACAATTTCCGCGTCTAGCTCTTGAATTTTTTGTTCTGCTTCTGCTGTTTGTTTCTCGATCGATTTTAATTGAACAAAAGCAAGTAAAGGTAATAGAACAAGAGCGACCGCTCCTGCGATAATAGGTATTTTACTAGTTATCGGCTGGGGAGTACTGGTAACGCTAGAAGCAGTTTTGTCTGCTACCGTTAGACCCCTGTCTTTAAGAAAATTAATGTCTAAACTATACATAAACTTATACCTCCCGCATACCTAAACCGAGAACAATGCCCAAACTAGGTCGTTTGACAGCAGAAATATCTTCATTAACATCTAAGGCTAATGCTGTAACTGGATCGATTCGCATAGTTGGTATGTTTAGTCTTTGAGTAAAAAATTCGTCAATTTGTCCGATTCCCGCGCCAGGACCGGCTAACAGGAGTTGTGCTACTTCTAAGTCTTCGCTTTGGTTCAAATAAAAATTAATCGAGCGACCGAGTTCATCAATCAACTCTCCCAAAATTTTCAGTAATGCAGACATTCCTGGATTGAGTTGAGACATTCCTTTATCTTCACCGTCTCCAGGATTAGCAATTAAACTCATCTCCTGAAGTAAGTCTGTATCTCTAGAGATAGGTAAACCCATAGCTTCGGAAAGCTCGGTACGCATTTGATAAGTACCAATAGGAACTGTCCGCGAAAATTGAGGCACTCCCTCGACAATAATGGCAATTTCTGTACTGTCAAATTCAAGATCGACCAACACTACTGCTTCTTTAGAGCCGAATTGTCTTAGCTGTTCTCTAATGGTTCTAATTAAAGCAAAGCTGTTGATTTCTAGTACATCGACTTGTAAGTCTGCTTGCTGAAAAACTTCGAGATATAAATCGGTAACTTCTCTTTTCGTGGCTACTAGTAAAACATTAACCTTTTCAATACCGTCTTTATCCATAAAATAACCCAGCTTAAGGTAGTCTAGGTCTACTTCTTCTCGGGGATAGGGAAGATATAAACTAGCTTCATGAACTAAAACCATGTCCCGCAATTCTTGCTCATCTAATTCTGCTGGCACGGGAATGATGCGGATTACCGCTTCCCTCATGGGGACTGCTGTAGCTACTTTTTTAGCACTGATTCTGTTCTCTTTGAGAGTGTCTTTAATCAGTTCTGCCAATGTTAATGAATCGACAATTTGACCGTCTTCATAGACTCCCTCAGGAACTTCTTTTGATACATTTTTTAGTAGCTTATATTGTTGACCTTGTTCGATCATCTGAGCAATATTAATTTGCTGCGGATTGATTTCTAAGCCAATACCACTACTTTTGGGATTCAAAAAACCAGTTAGATTATTTATCATATATACATTCCCAATAGATCTTTACTTGATAGCTTGTAGTTCCTAATTGTCCACACTAATTTTATGAATTGCAACTTCTAATTTAATGGATACTTTTCAATTTGTTTAAATAAATTATTAGTTTTTATCGATCGAAGTTAATCTTGCCATTTACTATATTTTAGGTTAAAGAATTTCTGAATTAATTCCTTTTTTTCAATACTGTAGGACATTCTAGCTGCTAAAATATCTTTTTAAGATAAGTGGTTATACCGAAAAATATTTAATTTATTCATATTTTTCTAGACAAGAATACTTAAGTAGAGATACTTCTTATCTATTTAATGTTTTATTGGTTTTTAAAACTAATATTAATCCAATCAAAAATGATGCTTACTAAAACAAAATTCAGTTTGTGGTTATCTTTAGGCTTGTCTTGCAGCTTGTTATGGGGATGTACTTCTAGTTCTTCTTCCAAAAACAACAATGAACTAGAATTTTGGACAATGCAACTAAAGCCTCAATTTACAGAATATTTTGCTGAAGTCAACACTAATTTTGAAACAACTAATCAAGACCTAAAGATTAGGTGGGTAGATGTTCCTTGGTCAGCTATGGAAAGCAAAATATTAACTTCTATTTCAGCTAAAACATCTCCTGATGTGGTTAACTTAAATCCTAACTTCGCCTCTCAATTAGCTACTCGTAATGCTTGGTTGGATTTAGATGAATTAGTTTCCCCTCAAATACAACAGCAATATCTACCTGAAATTTGGCAAGCAAGTAGCATTGAAATTTGCCAAAATAATACTTGTGAGACTTCAACTTTTGGTCTTCCTTGGTATCTCACAACTAGAGTAACTATTTACAATCAAGAGTTATTAAAAAAAGCAGGTATTACTCAACCCCCATTAACTTATAAAGAACTTGCTCGAGTAGCCAAACAAGTTAAACAGAAAACAGGGAAATATGCTTTATTTGTTACTTTCGTGCCTGAAGACTCGGGAGAAGTATTAGAGTCTTTTGTCCAAATGGGTGTTGAATTAGTCGATAAAAACGGCAAAGCTGCTTTCAATACTCCTGCTGGCGTTGCTGCTTTTCGCTATTGGGTAGATTTGTACCAACAGGGTTTATTACCACCAGAAGTTTTAACCCAAGGACATCGTCACGGAATTGAATTATACCAAGCAGGAGAAACAGCATTATTATCTTCTGGGGCAGAATTTTTAGCAGCAATTGCCAATAATGCACCAACTATTGCTGCTGTTTCTGCTTCTGCACCCCAAATTACGGGAAAAACTGGTAAAAAAAATGTGGCAGTAATGAATTTAGTTATTCCTCAAGATACGGATAAACCGAAAAAAGCCCTAGAATATGCTCTTTATGTCACTAATACAGACAATCAGTTAGCTTTTGCCCAAGAAGCTAATGTACTTCCTTCGACAGTAGAAGCTGTAGACCAATATATTCAAGAATTAGAACAACAAGACACTAATACCCCTGTAGAACAAGCCAGAAAAATTAGTGCGCTTCAACTTAAAGATGCAGAAGTATTGATTCCAGCTATGAAGAATATTAACTTATTGCAAAAAGCCATTTACGAAAATTTACAAGCTGCCATGTTAAAAGAAAAAACTGTAGAGGAGGCTGTGGCTGATGCAGCTAAAGAATGGAATGAATATTAATGTCAAATAGCTATTAGCTATTAGCTATCAGCTATCAGCTTTTAATTAACTGCCTACGTGGTAGCTGATAGCTGACAGCTTTTTTGGTGACAACAAGTTTTCTCAATAATTATTTGTCGGCGTGAATATAGTCTACAAAATAAAATCTCGGCTGAAACCAAAATCTGAGCCAAGCAGCAACCGCTAAACCTAAAAGTGCCAAAATTATTAGGGGTAGACCTAATTTTAATCTCAATGGGTCTGGCATTAAAGCGACTCCTGAAACAGTCAAAATAAAGTAGGTTAAGAGTATTGCTTGTAAACGCTGTCCATTTTTTAGGGCATTTCTACAGCTACTACAATGCTGAGTATGTTGGTGATAGCGATCGAGAATTAGTTTACGGTCGTTATCGATCTGGGTTGTTTGGTTACTGATTCCTACTTCTTGCCACGGTAGTTTTCCCCCACAGTATTTATCAAACCATTGACGAAATTCAATTACCAGGCGATCGGCACTAGTGGGTAATTTATAGGCAGTTTTCCAACTTTCTGTTTTCTGTTTTTGTTGTAGAAAGCTTTCTTGTTGATGGAGAAGAATCATATCACCATCAAGGACTTGATTGCGAATTTTAACGTGTTCCCACCAACGAGGTGTAAGGCGTTGAAGGGTTTGAGCAAAATTCCGAGGAAATTGAGCCACAATTCTCGATTTGCCTGGGGTAACGCGAATGCAATAAGTAACGAGTCCAACTTGTTTTTCTGGACTAAAAGAGATGGCATATTCTAAACGACAAGGAGGTTGAAAAATAATGGTAGTTTTAAAAGGTTTGTCAACATAAGCTTTTATTAAATCAAGCGTTGACTGAGCAATTTTTAGTGGGATAGGTCTGGCTCGTCGGCGATCGCCTTGTATGCCATGATGAGCAAAAGGCACATGACTGGGGTCGGCAACATTTTCTATCAAAGTTTGCCAATCATATTCTAAATCTCGCACCATCGAAGACCACACAAACCCTTGACTGGCATCTACTTGGGGGGATAGAGGTAATGGTGTTTGCTCGGCTTGTTCGACAGATTGGGAATCTGCCCAAACCCAGAGTAAATCGTTTTCTTGACGGCAAGGTAAAGCTACCGCACACAAATTAGCTTTATTTTTGCTGACAAGATCGGGATTTTCTGCTTGGGGAATAGTGGTACAAACTCCTCGATCGTCAAATTGCCAACCGTGATAGCTACACATTAAATTACCCGTTTCTTCATCTACTCTTCCTTCACTCAAAGGCGCGAGACGATGGGGACATCGGTCTAGAAACACCCGAAATGTGTCCGAAGCTCGAGGTTTCCAAATAACCAGGCGAAGTCCCAGTATGGTTACAGGGGTTGGTCTGTGGGGGTCTAGGTCTTCAACTGGGGAAAGAGGATACCAGTGATGGAAAAAATTGAATTGGGACTGCATTATACTTCTCGTTGGGCAGGTTTAATTATAAATTATCCCAATCTGCGAGTTTCTCGGATTGCTTGAAGATAATCGATCGCTGCTTCTAATTTGGAGTCGTAGGAGTAGGAGAACTCTTCAAACCACAAACCTTCATCAGAATTAAGGTTAAGATTTTTTAACCACTCCTGGGCTTCTTGTCTTAAAGCCTGTCTTCTTCTTTTTGCTTTTTCTTGTTCTCGTTTTTGTTGTGCTGCCAGTTCTTTTTGTCTGCGCTGTTGTTCTTCTCTTTCTTGTGCTTGATATTCTTCTTTTAAAGATTCAATGAGATTGTTATTGTAGGTGGGAGTCGATCGATTGCCAGAAGATGAACTTACAGAAGTTGGTTTTGTCCGCTTTTGTGGGGGTTTATCTTTCTGTTTGGGTTTTTCTGGGTTGAATTCTGCTTTTAAGTCGGCTAAGAGATTATCTAGTTGTTTACCACTCTGATGATTAGATTTTTGAGGAGATGGCGTAGCCGATGAAGATGGTTTTGGTAATGGTGAAGGTGGTTTTTTTGGTTTGTATTCTGCTTTTAGCTGTGCTAATAATTCATCCATTTCGCTCATAGCTACACCTCTGCTCTAGTTGAGGAAGTTACTTTTTAAGAAGTTCTAAGACTAATCAACAATAGCGTTAAGCAAGACTTCTGTTAGGGTATAGTCTTCCATATCTTCCATTGTAATCGTATCTACAATATCAAATTTAGCTCCAGCACTCTGCAAATCATCATCTAAAATTTTGAGAAACTTAGTAGCATCAGGATCGGTACCTACTTGGATAAAAGAAATTGCTAACTCTTCATCCCGTTCAATTTTTCGTGATGCTTCTACAATAATGCGCATTACTGCTTTGCGATCGTCTGGTTCTCCATCAGTTACCACTAAAATGGTATCGCCGTTGTCTTTAGTTTGCCCTGCTGCTTTCCTCTGAAAGTAATCATCTAAAGCATCTTGCAAGACTCCTGCTAAATCTGTTCTACCTGAAGGTTCATTTTCACGGAAAATTTGCTCTACTTTTTCGGCAGTTACATTATCGTAACGTTTAAAGCGACCAGAAAAAACATAGATAGTTATGCCATCAGGGTCAAATTCTTCACATTTACTAGCTAAAGCAAGGGTAGACTCTTGCATCACTTGCCAACGAGTTTTGCCACCTTGTCGATCTTTGCGGGTCATACTACCGCTTTTATCAATAATTAGCGTATAATCGCGGTTTTCTAGCATATCGCCTCCCTTGCTTATTGTTGTTTTTTCCAGCTCTTTCTATCCTAAGCTGCTGCTAGAGTCTTTGCCAGGGGTTCCCAACGAAAATAACGCTCTCCTCCCATCTCTAAAACAACTTTTATACGTGGTTCTATTTTAGGTAAGTTAACTAGATATTCAATTTCTTGAGTAGACAAAATATGTCCTTCCATAATCCATAATGCTAAACCTTTAGAATTTGGGAATAGGTTTTCTAACTCATAACTAGCAATAGGTTGGATGTAATATATAGAACCTACCGCTGCGTCTTGACCGATATCTTTCTTGCCCAAATGAGGGGGACGAACACCATGAACTTTAGTTAAATAAGCAGCAGGGTCTCCTAAACCTCTAGCAGTTATGTTGACAGTATTGTAACCTGATGCCCGCAAACGTCTCTGATAGCGTCCTTCCGATCCTCCTTCTAAAGGCATGTATATACCCAAAGCCCCTTCTTTTTCTAGGGCACGAATAAATGATTTACCAGTGGTGATTAATGGCATATTTTTGTCTATATAATAGTTAAAACTTTTGTCTTGATTATAAGGTAAACCTCAGTTCCCAACTACTAACTAGAGCGAAGCGACTTTTGCTTGCCAAAACGAGCATTTGTCGCCTATAATGTGTGATTGTGACTAAAAAGCTACCGTCACAATTTGTTAAGTTACCAAAAACTGTAAAGTAAAGACTCAGTCAGGTTGTATTGACCGGATGATATGAGCCTTTGTAAGTTGGTTTTTAAAACCAATTATAACTATTTGAGTAGTTAGGGCAACTTAAAGATGGTAGCGGTCTGTTGCAAACTGGTCTGCCTCCTCTAAGATACTGAGAAAATAATTTCTTAAGTCTTCGAGAACCGAGGTTAATTAACAAAGCCAGGCGTTTAAGGCGATTCAGCCATCAATCTGGTTGTAATCTTCAAAAAACTATAAAAAATTGTTGCTGCTAACTATCTTGTGCATAGCGGTAAGCTAGGGGTGAAAAACATTCTTTTAATTACAAAGAGAGTATTTCACTAAAGCAAGATAGGTTTTTTGGCGTGTAGCAGTATATTAATTTGAGCCGTTAATTCGAGCTCAACCTTCACCAATGTTGTTTAGCAAGTAAAGGGGCTGATTTCTGTGTCTGTCGGTATCCTCGGCACCAAATTGGGCATGACCCAAATATTCGATCGAGAAACAGGGGCTGCAATTCCTATCACCGTGGTTCAAGCAGGTCCTTGTATAGTAACTCAAGTCAAAACCAAAGAAACTGACGGCTATAGTTCAGTGCAACTTGGTTACGAAGAAGTAAAAGAGAAAGCTATCACTAAACCAGAGCTAGGTCATTTAAGCAAGTCTGGTGCTTCTCCTCTGCGCCATCTCAAAGAGTATCGGACGAACGATACTGATACTTATGAGCTCGGTCAAACCATTAAAGCAGATATCTTTAATGCAGGAGAAATTGTTGATATAAGTGGAAAAACTATGGGTCGTGGTTTTGCCGGTTATCAAAAACGGCATAACTTTAGACGAGGCAATATGACTCACGGCTCCAAAAACCATCGTTTACCAGGTTCTACAGGGGCGGGTACTACTCCTGGAAGAGTATATCCCGGGAAGAAAATGGCTGGTCGCTATGGTGGAACTCAAGTAACTATCCGTAAGCTTCAGGTAGTGGAGGTAGATGCCGAGAAAAATCTCCTTTTGATTAAAGGTGCAGTACCGGGCAAACCAGGAAATTTATTAAACATCGTTCCCACAAAAGTCATTGGTAGAAAATAAAGGGTTGTCGATGGGACTTAAATCCACAAACAACCTACTCATAGCAATAAGTAATTATGGTTAATTGTGTAGTTAAAAATTGGCAAGGGGAAGATGTTGGCGAGACTACCCTAGAATTAAAAGTAGCCAAAGAAGAAAATGCCGAACATATCGTTCATTGTGCTTTAGTCAGACAACTGAATAATGCTCGTCAGGGTACGGCATCGACTAAAACCAGAGCAGAAGTTCGCGGTGGTGGACGGAAACCTTGGAGGCAGAAAGGAACGGGTAGAGCCCGTGCGGGTTCAATTCGTTCTCCTCTCTGGCGTGGTGGTGGTGTAATCTTTGGCCCCAAACCCAGAGATTTTAGTACCAAAATGAATCGCAAAGAGAGACGTTTGGCACTAAGAACGGCATTGAGCAGTCGTAATGAAGATACAATTATCGTCGAAAATTTTGCCGAACAGCTAGACCGCCCTAAAACAAAGGAAATTGTCTCCGCTTTAGAACGTTGGGGAGTAGAAGCTAAAGCTAAGGTCTTGTTAATTCTGGATGATATTCCCGATAATGTTTATCTCTCAGTTAGAAACATAAGTACCGTTAAGTTAATTAAGGCAACTAACCTTAATGTTTTCGATCTACTCAACGCCAACAAAATTGTAATTACCAAAGAAGCTTTGGCAAAAATACAGGAGGTATACAGTGACTAAGTATAACCCTCGCGATTTAGCAGATTTAATACTCAAGCCAATTGTTACTGAGAAAGCGACGATCCAACTTGAGGAAAACAAATATGTGTTTGATGTATTGCCCAAAGCAACCAAACCAGAAATCAGAGCAGCGATCGAAAGTTTATTTGATGTAAC